>Ga0247758_1000071_pt1 | contig 70911 bp, 58 predicted proteins | sample UWRJL156409C4_FD_180950 | JGI IMG/M metagenome (GOLD analysis project Ga0247758, IMG submission 180950) | Plant litter microbial communities from Arlington Agricultural Research Station in Wisconsin, United States - UWRJ-L156-409C-4 | ecosystem: Environmental > Terrestrial > Plant litter >... | reverse complement strand
CTTCTGACTTGCACCAATTGTGGCTGCCCCGGGAGTGCCAAATCGTAGGGACAGGTAGGGCTGCTGAGAACAGTACTGCGTCGTCGTGACTTCTCCCTCCTCCTCGGCCGAAAAGTATACCCAGAGTGGGTCAATCGCCATACCTGACTTAAAATGTTGTCCAACCTGTTTTATCGTTGTGCTATGCGTATGAATAATGTTGGGGAAGTTTGATGAGTGTTTAGCTCTTACTGTCTGAACAACCGCTGAAACTGAGGAAGAGCAGGAGGGAGATTGCTGACCACAAAGAGAGCGGGGTCGTAAGGGAGAGTGTGGACTTTTGTGGTGGCCCAGGTTGCGCGCACGGACCTCCTGTCAGATAACCTGGCAAGTCTTGGCATTCCCAGCCCAAATCTGTTGGCCGCAACCTATATGGTATGGTTAGCATAAACCGAGGAACAGAATCTCCAGATGGCTACTTTAGTCGAGGGTCCAAAATTGGGCCACACGGCTGTGCAGGCTAGCCTCACTCATGGCTCACCCCAGCTCAGGAGTGGCTCAGAGTCACACACGAATATGGAAATTGCTGAGGGCAATTTTAGGGTAAAGCATAGGGCTGCTGTGGATGTAGTTGACCACGGCGGAACTTTTGACTGAGAAAACCTGAAGGCGGCTTGCCTGTTGCCCTTGCCCTTCTGCGGCAACGATGACTCGGAATGTGTTGTCTCGGTCGGTGTGAAGGAAGATGCGATGGGCATCCATGTCACCGCCGCCTTGACAAGAATTGATACGGCAAGAGCTCAAGTTCGGCATGAAACTGCGCTCTTCCACGGAACACCGGCCTCAACTTGGGTCTTTTGCACGAGTTGGGTTACCCCGCAGTTTTTGTGCGACTTCACGCCTGCCTTGGAGGTGTTGACGTTCATTGGCTAGATAGGTACCCTTTCTCTCCTAAGGCATATCTGCTGTAGTTGCCGTTAGAGCCTGATCATTTCTGCACCTTCCTCCAACATCCCCGCCCCGATCCCGTCTGAGCTTTCGTATCAGCGTCGTCACGTCTGGTTTCTTTCGCATCATCAAGGGTGGCCTGTTTACACATTTCGGGATCTCTCCCCATCACCCTGATATCCGCTGAGTACCTACTCGGGTCACCACACAATTGCGATGGCGGAAATCCTCGGCATTGTCAGCTCAATTGCCGGCCTGGCTTCTCTGTCTATTGAGATTAGAAAAGGTATCAGAACACTGAAAATCAGAGTCGCCACGGTCAAGGACTTGCCACAGACGGTCGACCGAATCGAAACGCAGCTTACGGTATTGGAATCCATCAGGCATCGGATCCAGTCGCCCACGAACGGCGCACAGAACGAGACTTCTGAACTGGAAACTCTTCTCCGGCTCTGCGTGGATGATTACAATGCAATCTCGCGAGCGTTGGGCGCCCTCCAGGCTAGGATTACCGCGCCGAACGAGAAGGCTCGGGGCTTGAGACTACGCGGCCTGGGGCTGCGGGATTCATCGCTCCTGAGCGAGCTGCAGGTTGTCGATCGACTCACGGCTGATGCGTATAACCACTTCACATTGTTAAGAGTTCATTCAGTGTTGCATAGGATTCGAGATGCGCCGATGGAATGCTGATTAGCTGTCTAGGGCGATGCTGTATGTTTGGGACCTCCTGATGAGAATGATGCCTTTCTTACCTCCTCTACTCCAGCGTGACGATAGATAGCAGGGCATTTGCATTGGCGGAGCAGTTGACACGGCCCAATGATAGCGCTGCTGAAAACTCTAGAAGTACTGGATCTCAGGCGGGTGGGGACTCGAGCGGCCTCAACGAAGAGTCCCGATCGGAAGTCAGGCTGCCACCATTCAGGTCTCCGCGTATACCTCGATGTGACAGGAAGCGCTGCCGCTGCTCCTGCCATGCCAACGAGTCTAGCACCTGGAAGTGCTTGTTCGTCAGGTACACTCCTTTGGACGCGGTCCTGCGCTCATGCGATCAAAGCACATGCAGCGCACGTCGGTACCAGTTCCTCCGCGTTCAGCTGCTGTGGCTCGGTATACCGGTAGCCGTGCAACTCGGTGGAGAGTTCATCACAGGGGCAGCGGGATATGCCTTGCGGCCGAGCCTCCAGGTGCATGCGGTGGTGCGAGCGACGTCGCCAGGGTTCGAAGTTCTGTTCAGACTAGAGCAAGGTGAGCTCGACACCGAAACGGCGAAAGAGAAGTTCCGGCAGCTTTACAGGTCCGACTCGACACTCAGGACCCATGTCAATCCGGTGGGACAGACATATGCCCAGGAGCTCGTGCACTATGGGCCGTGGGGTGTACACGGTTATCAAAGCCAAAAGCAACTCGAGATGATTGAGTTTTTTGTCCAGGAACTCAATATGGGGGCCGGGATGGACACGGATGAGTGTGCTACCGCCTCTTGATTCCGGGTATCTGAGTTCATGCAGGTGTCAGAGTTCATGCATACCTACCTATCTGGTAGCGAGAAGAGCTAATATAGTGAGACCTGCAGATTCTTATACGATGTTGCCGGGTGGGGAAGTGGCAACTGCCATCTGATGGTGATGGAATTCTTGGTTAGGATTGGACACGGCTTTGAGGACGCCGACGAGCCGCGCTCTGCCTCTTGGCCAGGGCCAAGCTTGCCTGAAGATGGGCCGTTTGAGATGTATGGCGAAACTCCCTTCCAAGCAGTCGATCCATTTTATGTCGAATCTCTCAGGGCAATAACCTCGCAGAACCCAGGTGAGTATCACCCGCAGAAATTTACATGTACCTGGCAATAGAAACACCATGTGAGCTCAGGCTAACCAAAGTGTCGCCGCCACAAAGGCTTTGGAGGAACGCATCCCTTGACCAGGGCCGTGCTCTCTAATGACCTCGCTGAAGTCAGACGATGGATTAACAAGATCAGGGACGCAGACAAGATTGCGAACATCGTCAACTTCCTTGGCCAGTCGGCCTTACATATGGCCCTGGCACCCTCCTCTGGCCCAATCCTTGACTTTCTCCTGGCGAGAGCAGCCCTGACGTTGAAGGACAAGCAAGACCGCTGGGGATTCAAACCGCTCATGTAAGCTGTGGCCATGGGCTACCGGGATGCCGCCCTCATGCTGATCCAGCACGGTGCTGATCTGTCAGTGCGGGCCCATCATGTAGACAGAGATACATGGGGTCTTCAGGAAGGAAATGAATGCGATTTCATTGATTGCGCCTTCATCTGGAGTCACGAAAAGATGGTTTGGGATGTTTTCCATGCTCTTGGGGGAAATACTGCCACATCGAATCCCTCATACGACATCTGGCCTCGGTTGTCAGAGCAAATGGCTAAGCTGGTACTCCCATGGCAAGTTCTAACCGCACAGATGAAGGAATAGACAGACCAATACTGGGAAACCCTGCTCTCTGTATCTGGACCTGCGGATCTTGACTTCACGTTTGGCAGCGGCGAAAAGACCCTCGGCAGTCTAATTAGGTCCCAGGACGAGGCTCAGCGGCTCATCGATGGCGGATTCTCCGCTGTCAACGTGCGAGACACCTCCGGCGAGCATTGTCTCTTCTCTGTTGCCGTGGCCATTGACCCAAAACCAATCACTCTACTCATCAGCAAAGGCGCAGACCCCCTCATCCGAAACAACCAGCGCAGGACAGTCCTCCACCAAGTCCTCCAAGATTTCCCCGACTACGAGCCGGACATCGCCAAAGTCATCGCCATGTTTCGCACACTGCGCGCTCTGTTACTGCATGTGCCCAGTCTTCTCAGCACCAGCAACGACACCGCACTTCCGGCTGACGGGTGTGACTGCCCCTGCTCAGAAGAGGGCTGTCTCCCGACAGTTACGCTCATGCCGGTGTTCCGCCACCAACTCCTCACGCTTCCCAGAAACGTCATGTGGACGCTCGAATGCCTGGCTGTCTTCCGGGACCTGGATCGACCGGATTGGGTGAGACAGTATCTTATCGTGGCTCCGGCGCTTCAAGATGGACGAGCTCGAAATGCCACACCGCTGCGAGTGTGCAGCGAAGGCTGGTCACGCGAAAGAGGAGCGATTTTGGGATGTGATTGCCGAGGAGAGGAAGATCGAGACGCTGGAGGCTGAGATGGTCGAGCTGAGATCTGCGTCCGATGATCAACTAGAAAAAAAGCTCTTGCTAGAGATGCGGCGGTCCTTTGAGTTGCTGCTGGCGCGACGAGAGGATGGTGCACGCAAGAAAGAGAGTGGGTTAAGAAGGCGAGAGGAGAGAGATCGGGGCAAGGCAGCGAAGAACGAGAACAAGGTGAGTATTACCCCGGCTACCTAGCTATCGATGCCGGTTCATTGTTGCAGAGTCGCCGGCTTATGACTGCGGGGTCTAATATTCTTACTTTGTGCGCGTAGTTACATCCAGACAACGACGATAAACGCTCGGAGGTGGATTACGCAAACGATTGCTTCATCGATCCGCCCAGTTTGGCACTTAGACGTCATATGGAAGCAGAGTGGGTCAATCTATTTATGGACATGATTAAGAGGGCCGATCCGATGCAAATGGCGAGGAAGTACAAGCGATACGTTGATACTGCAAGGGAATGGAGCGAGTCGGGGCTTATGGGTGAGTCTAATCGGAATGTAGGGATAAGAGAAAGGTGGATTACAAGCTTTGTCCGTGTTATGGAGCTGGATCTGTCTGAGATAGTCCCTGGTGAATCATGAAGGGCCAGGGGGATTTTAGTTAATGTCTCGTTTCTAGGGGAGGTGGGCGAGCGAGGAGGAGTAGTTGATGATTAATGACATAAGTGTAAGCCTATTCTGAAAGATGTCAAGTTTTAGATACGCGTTTTCCGCACAGATAGGTATGCAATAGAGATGAAGCGCTTGCTGTAATCAGATGTTGTTAGACTACTTGGAGAGTTTGCAGGTTTGAAGTACCGCATACCTAGTTTCGAAAACCGGGGATTTGAGAAGTCTTATCGTCTAACAGAACCGTGCGGATTGCGCCAATTTTGATAGCACGGATAGCCGGACGAGAGAGGCACTTGCAAGGCTTGGATAAGGTTGTTCTGAGACCTTGAAGCTTTGAAGAATAAAGCATGTCCTGACACCTGTACCGAAGCAGTATGTCATAATCATACGAGTAGTTCCAGCACTTTTGCTATAATTTTGAACAAATTCTATTGCAATCCGATGGAAACAAGTGATGGGGTGCCAAATCCAGAAAACCAACTATCTTTGACAGTTGAACATGAATTTGCCCAATTTCCCGCATAAACCGTCTGATGTGCTCCAACACCCTTTTCAAGACGATAAACTAACGAGAGCCACCTCACCAGTTGCCAACTGCCGACTATCCTAAAATGAACGTTTCCCGTTTACGGGGAAGGCAGTCAAACAGATCCTGATAAAGAATGTCGTTGTAACTGGGGCGGGCGTCACGTCCAGCATCCGGTAAGTCCGCAGGGCCTTCGAAATGCGGTGATAGGAGGCCGACACCTCCAATTCTCTCCCAAGGGTCACCCCCCTTTCTACAAACCATCCCAAAGCGCGTTTGTTTAGACAGCAGAATGCATGTAAATTCCTCTTCGCACAGCGCGCGATGAAAATCATCACCTTCAACAACCTGGACGGATTGAACGAACGACCAGTAATGGGTGCCATGAGAGGATGCATCATGGCTCGCGACTTGGGCACATATGAAGTACGTGGGATCAGGATGGTTGGACGCCCAAGGCGTCTTTGTGTCGTCAAATCCGCCGGCAATATACCTGAATCGAACTCTTACAGTCCAAGCCTCAATGCGAACGACAGGCTGGTAGGGTATTGCTAGCGCCCCCTGAGGATTTATGTTGGAGACAGCCTGCTCATCCAGTCTGTGGTAATCCCCGTCTTCCTTCAGGTTGGTGAGCCGCCTCGGATAGCCTGGAAAGAGCTCGCAGGTATCGCCATGGTGCGTGAGGCAGTAGCTAAGCCACCCGTTGAGTATTTTGAAGTCGATCGAACCTGGGAGGATTTTCCTAGCGCTGCCAGGGGTCGGAAGTCTGCCGCTCGTCGGGGCTTTGGCAGCGGGAAGGATGCAGAATTCTGGATGGGTCCAGGGAGACTGCTCAAACTCTGCCACTAACCCTTTGGTTAGTCCGATGGCGTAGAATTTGTCAAAAACTTGGTCGACCTCGTTGCTAAATCCAACAGTTTTTAGGATGTCGCCAACTGCCTGTGCGGCGTACGTAGTCTGGAAGACAACCGCAACGTCATCCTCAGAGTTGATTGATGCGTTGGTGCTCGACCCAACTCGGCCGACCGTGGCAACGTGATCCGGGACCGGCGTGGTCTGGCATCCCCGAAACCTCGCATATGGACGTAGCCTCTGCTTTGTACCTGCCAGCCCTGGGGTGTTGCCGAGGATTCAAAATTCACGGATTGGGCCAGGCCAGCTTCCAAGTCTCCAGCCCAGACCCGACATCATTGGATGGGGGTGAGCCAATGGATTACCCAGGTGTGCCTGCCAGAGTGGTGAGAGGGAGCTTATCGATAAGAAAGGGCTGCAGCTGTCCCGCGAGCCCAACCGCGAGTTCTCAGCTCACGCAACAACCGATGACCATCCCAAAGCCGCGACACGAAATGATCGAACTTTTCATCCTGAAATGAAGCCCGTCACGGCAATCGAGACAACCGCGGCTAACTTTTCATCCCAGAGGAAATGGAACCCGTCACAGCGATTAGCTTAGCCGCTGCTATCGTTCAGTTTGTCGACGTCGGCGCCAAAATCGTCAAACGGTTATCGGACTTTAGCAACAATATTGACGAAATTCCAAAGGCCTTCGGTCAAATCAAGACGCAATTGCCACTCATCATCAACGGGGTACGCAGGATACAAGACCAGGTGAAGAGCAATGACATCAACCCGTCGTCCGAGGAAGCGCTCCTCCCAGTGTTGCGCGAATTCCAAGAGGCCGCGCAAAGGCTCGAAGAGCTGCTAGAACGCATCCTACCGCCAGCTACTGCGTCATCCTTGCAACGCAGGACGAAGGCTATCGCGAGTCTGCGCTATGATAGCAAGTTGCAAGACATAGCCGAGACGCTTGCGAAGTATGTGAGCGTTCTCACCTTTCATCAATCTGTCAGCAACCGTCAAGTTCTCAGCAACCATCAAGTGGTCACTGGCAGTAACTCAGCCCCGAACTGGCAGCATAACTTGTCGTGGCTGGTACCATCTGACCGAAACCCGGCATTCGTGGGCAGGGTGGGGATATTCAGCGCCATCGACGACGCACTCAAGGTCAAGGAGGGCAGTCAGCCAAAGGCAGCTTTGTGTGGTTTGGGTGGTATCGGGTAAGCGGACCTGAGCTATGTCTATTTGTGGTACGCAACCACTGATACTATTCTGCCGAGTTAGAAAATCACAGATTGCGATTGAGTACTATTATCGGCGGCGCGAAAGCGGCATTTCTATATTCTGGGTCAACGCCGTCACGGTTTCCAGATTCGAGGAGTCATTCAAACGGATCGCCAGGGAATGCAGCCTCGTCAATCGTGACGAATCCACAACCGATACGGCTAACCTGGTGCAAGACTGGCTACAGACCCGACATAAAGAGCCCTGGTTAATGGTAGTCGACAACGCCGACGATGAGAAGAGCTTCTTCCACGAGAAGATGCGTAACGGCAAGAAGCCATCTCAAAGCATACCGCATTGTTCTCACGGATCGCTGCTGTTTACCACACGAACGAGTGATATGGGGGTAGATTTCGCAGCCCCCGCCGGTCCGATCATGATCCCGGCCCTAGATCCGGAAGAGGGTTTACAACTCGTCAAGGAGCGGCTACAAAAACGCTCTCCCCCGGAGGAAGTAGCCCTTGACCTCTTGGCGGAGCTAGAGTACATCCCGCTGGCTATTACTCAAGCCGTTGCCTTCATTATCAAGCGGAGAACGACCATCTCGAAGTACCTTGAACAATACCGGAAAAGCGATTCCTCCAGAACGCGTCTGTTGGCTTTCGAGTTTGCAGATCACGGCCGTCAAAGTGCCTCCATGGAGTCCGTCGCTAAGACATGGTCGCTATCGTTCGACTGGCTGCGCAACAATAACCTACGAGCGACTGACCTACTTTTGCTTGATCAGCTTTTTCCAACACAACGGCATCCCAAAGAGGCTTCTTGATGGCGCCGAGGGCCAGGAGGATGGTGAGGATGAGTTCGACTTCGAGGACGCCGTGGCTGCCCTCCGCGCCTTCTCATTGGTCGACGCAAGCGATGCGGACGATGGCACCGAGATCACGTTCAGCACCCACCGTCTTGTGCAACTAGCCACACGATGGTGGCTGCAGAGTGAAGGTGTTGCCGAAACGGAGAGATGGCCTTCTCTGCCCTTCAATCCGTGTCGCATCACTTCCCGGAGCCATCTTCGTACCCCGCCGGAGATTACTGGACGACGTGCCAGGCACTTTTGCCACACGCCGAGATGCTGCTGAAGTACAAATTCGGGAATCGCCCGTTCACAGATTCGCCCCAACCCCCGCACCAACGTGATATTGATACTGGACGAGCACGCCTCTTGCTACACACCGGACGCTAACTCGCATGGATGGGGGATTATTATGAAGCGCGGGGGCGTTTTGAGGAGTCACTGTCCCTCTGAGAGAAGCACCTCGGAGAGCGCGCTGTAGATACGCTGGAAAGTATGGGCTTATTATCCTGGCTCCTTCGATTTCCAGGCAGCATAAGTGATCTGGCTCAGGCAATATCGCTTGTTGAACGTGTCGTCGCACTACGGACAGAGGTCCTTGGCCCTGACGACCCGAAAACCATCGACGGCATGAACAACCTCGGCGGCGCGTTGGAGGCCCAATGCCAGTACGAAAAGTCAGAAACCCTGCATCGCGAGGCCCCTGCCCGCAGCAAGCGTGTGCGTGGTCGGCATCACTTGGACACCCTGAACTGCATGAGCCGGTTGCCATCGGTCCTGTCGGAGCAGCATGACGCGGAGAAGAATGTCGAGAGCATTGCCTTGCTGCGCGAGGGCTAAGCGGCTCGGCGATGAGCACCCGACCGTGCTCACGGAACTACATAACCTGGCCCTCATGTTGGGATATGACGAGGAGATCAAGGAAGAGTCCCGACGGCTAGGGCAGCGTACGCTCAAGTCTAAGAAGAGGATTTTTGGAATCGACCACTACGAGACGCTCATCAGCGTGGTAAACCTCATACTCACCCCACACGAGTACTAGGCCTTCGACGAAGCACTGGCCTTGATCGAAACAACAGTAGCAGCTTGTGAAGAGGGACCCCGCAAAGACAACCCCGACAGCCTCGCAATGGTTCAGAGGCTATAGAGGATGAAGCGATTCTTCCTCTAACCTAGCCGGAATATGAAAGTCGAGCCCGCCAACAAAGTGAAGAGCGAGGGGATAGTTTTTGAACTAGGATCTAGACTTCATTCCTTCTTTCCTTTATTTCCCCTTCTTTGGCTTGAGAGTTCTATAACCCTGATTTCTAATGCAGCTGTGCCTTGAATGAGTTATGTTACCATGGCATCCTCGTGACGGTGACCAAGCTTCCGCATCAACAGCCCTACCTACTCCACGCCACAAGCGCAAGGCAATGGATACAATGCCTCCATTACATTCATCACCTCGCCTTGCACTCGAGCCGTACGGGCGAGGATGGCACGTCTATCTATTGGGAGGCGAAGAACCATGTTATCCTCAAGGCTGGTCCGCTGAGGTTGGTACTTAAGAGAAGGGTACGGACTTGATAAAGCGGGCGGCGGGGATCATACGAAAAGTGGATCTGAGGTTATGCTCTGAGAACACGTTATGCATCATGTTACTATTACTAGCAGGTACTCTATGAATCTGACGAGTTGGCTATCTAGCTCTAACAGCTATTTCAACCATCATGAATTTACGTAGCCTTGCAAAGCCTAGTGCCATCCTCGATGACCTCCCAGGTCTCCGTTCCAGGCGTGGCAATAGCGTAGAACACGCCTTTGGGATCCCACTTGGACCGCACGGTCTTGAGACCGGGATACTCGGAGCCCCAGAACCTGTCGCCCCAGTTGGCCTGGTAGGGATCGGCCTACTCTCTGTTAGTTTACCGGTTGATACGAAAAGGCAAGGACAAATGGGGACATACCTCATTGACATAAGTGCACCCACTGCGACTGGCATTTCTAAGCGCCGCATCCATCGTATTCGTCAGAACGTTCTGGATGTCCGCCTTGTACGCTAGCGAGGCATCGAACGGAACAATAGGGGTGGTGATGATGAAGTTGGTAGCGTTGCGCCACGCAGGGTGCGTCGCGCTGTTGGACACGGGCATGCCGTAGCCGGGGTTGAACAGATGGCCGACCAGAATGACCAGGACATCCGGGCGCGGGGCGATGGCGACCTTGAAAGCGTCGACGATCTGGTCGTTGCGCTCGGCGACATCGGCGTGGTTGAACATCCAGCCGCCGGCGAGGGCGGACTGGCCAGATTCCTCGTCCTCGAACAGGTCGGTGTACAAGTCGAAGAAAGTGGGGAACTGTTTGATGGAGAAGTCGTAGGGCAGGTTGAGGGCGTCCATCTCGTTGAGCATGGGGCGGAGGATGGCGTCGAGCTGCGCGGCGGTCTTGCCAATGCCGACGAAGGGGCGCACGCGGAGCATGGGTCCGGCAAAGGTGTACATCTCAAAGTAGGCGTACAGGCCGTTGCCGACGATGTGGTTGGACCACTTGTGGAAGATGGTCACGCCCTTCCAGTAGGTCTCGACGCCGTCGGGGCCCCAGCCGAAGTGCGTGGTGTTGAAGTAGAACTCGGCGCCGGAGGAGACGACGTCGGGGAAGGTCTTGACCGTCATGGAGAGGATGACGGCGTACGAGGCGGGGCCGCCGCCCTTGAGCGCGTGGAAGAGATCGGGGTTGGTCTGGGCGTTGGCGGTGGTGAAGACGCCAGAGGCGGTGACGACGTCGAAGGACAGGACGTTGTCAGCGGCTGAAAAAATGTTAATAAGTATTGGGAACAGGGGGGAGTGTGTCTGGACATACAGAAGCCCTTGAGGGTCGTCCACGGGCCGTGGCCACCGCCCTGGATGAAACCGCCGGCAACACCGACGGTGGGGCACTCGCCGGTGACCATCACAACGGGAGGGGTTCTGGCATGACCCTGGGTGAGGATGGAGCGGCCCTGCACACCAGCGCCGATCTTGACGGCGCCGAGGTTGTACGCGCCGGGGCCGCTGTAGTTGTTGATCCACTCGACGCTCTGGAAGCTGTGGGTGTTGATGATCAGCGAGCCCCAGCCGACGCTGCGGGCCTCGAAGTCGTGGCCGGTGTTGCGGATGACCAAACGGATGTTGTTTTTGCGCGCAAAGTCGATGCCGGCCTTGATGTGCTCGCGGGTGGTCGCCTTGATGACGTAGACACCGTAGTAGCCAAGCGTGCAGGGCTCGGTTGGGTTCGCCGTGGGCCGGCACGTCTCGTTGGTTCCGTAGGTCCAGAGAGCGGCCGCCAGCTTCTCAACGCTGCACACGCACATCGGGTTAGCAAACAACCCTTGCAGAAATTCGCGATCTCGGGGACATACTGCCATTGCTCGTTGCCCCAGTTGGCAGTGGCTTCCTGGCAGGCGGCGTCATCGTACGTGTTGACAGTACCGAGAGGCCCCTGGAAGGTGTTGTGGCAAACGGCTCCAGGGGGAATGTGCACCGTCAGAGCTCCACCGACAGTGTGGTTCAGCGTGTTCCACGAGGGAGCCGCCGGCCAGCACTTCTGTCCGGGGTAGCACTTGCAACCATACGCCTTGTTGTTCCAGTGGACGGGCTCAAGCTTCTTGACGTCGGACCAGTCCAGGTTGATCAGCGAGCCTCCGGGACCAACGGGTCCGGGGGGCTTGGCGGCAAGAAGCTCGACCTCATACTCGCCGGAGTCGACAGCGTCGTCTCTGATGGTGAGGGCGGATGCCGTCTGCAAGAGACCGGCAACCGCCGCGAGCCGGAGGAGTGCGCGGGACAGCATTTTCCCCTTACTAACGAGTGCTAAGGGGTAGGGTGAGGGATGAAGTGAGCGTGAGAGCGTGCTAGACTAGTAGCGGAAAGGGGGGCGGGCCATCGTGGGTTTTAAAGTCGCAGAGACCGATTCTCACGTGGAGCCCAAGGATGTTTGCTGCCGGGATGCGAGAGTAGCCTCAAATTGCACGATCCGACCCTGGCTCCAGCAAAATGGAGCCTCAAGTCCGCATAAGGCTAATGTAACCCAGTCACCAAATTGTGCCTGCGACCGAGCTCTTGGGAATGCAACCCGCCAAGCAGAAAGTGGAGGCTGTTTGCCGTACCACACGTGCTCATGTGGACCAGACTGTAGAACCGATGAATACTATAGGCAAGGCCCTGGTTGGATCGCGAGAGTGGATGCGCCGTGAACCCATAGGAGGTTTGGTGTCCACTCCCCTCTCAATAGTCTACCGCAAAGTACCATCGGCAAAACACGAGACTCCATCCACGTGGCCACCGGGAATAAATATTCTGTACATAAAAAACCCACCGGCTCTCCATCGCGGGAGTACCTAGCGCTGTACCGGGTGACGAGTGCCGCCGTCAAAGTCGAGGAGCCACAGGCCACGAGAGGACGGTATCATTGACGTTTCCGTAGACGGAAAAGACTCCCCAAAGCTCGCTATTCCGTGTGACGTTGCCGGGGTTGCTAGCGCGATTACTGCAAGGTGCTGCGCTAGCAACCTGTGCGAGGTGATTTCGTTCCGTGCCGACCGAGCCGGGAACCGAGGTCATCAGGCAGCATGATTCTGGCAAGAATCGAGGTCCGGGGGTCGAACTGTTCCGTGGCGAGACTCGGGGGGGGGCAGGTCTGGCCGCCGCCGCAAGTTCCAAGTCAAGCGCAGACCTGGAGAAGCAAGACCCGACAAGTCTCGTTCGTGCGTATCCACCCCAGAGAAACATTCGGGAAGTGGGGGGAGCCCCACCATCCCGCACTAGACATACCCCGTCGTCAACCTCCTCTTCAACCTCTTCTTCTGCATCACAATCCACATCGCATACAGCGCAAACGTCCCCACCGTCAACGGCACCGCCACCGCCCAAAACAGCTTAAACTGCGGCTTCGTCCCAATCCCAATCGCCGCCGACCCCGTCGCCCCCTCCCAATCAAACAGGGGCGCCGAAAACAACGCCGCCACAAAACTCCCTGGCAAGAAGAACATGGCCACCAGCGCAAGCATCTTCATCGACGACGAGTCCTGCAGGCTGTCCTTGGCGATGCTGCGCGTGGCGCTGGCCGTCTCGAATGCAATGGCGTTGTCCTGCTGCGCGATGAGGTGGAACAGCGCTGCGATCTGGACTTGGACGCGCTGCTGCACGTAGGCGCTGTCGACGAACTGCATCTCCACTCGCTGGTTGATCAGGCCGAGGTGGCTTGTCAGGACTGCTGCGGATGAGTGTTGTTCGGGTCGTCGGGTTTTCTCATCGGCTTCTTCCATGAAGACGGTGGGGGTGATGCGGGTTGGGGTTGGGGTGCCGTGGTCTGCGTGCTTCAGCATGAAGGCGTTGAGGGCTTCGACGACCTTGAGTTTTCGCGTGCCGTTGGCGAGCTTCGCCGCGCAGCCGCTCATCTCGGCAGAGAGAGAGCCGAGCTCTCCTGCGGCGGGCCGGGTTTGGCGGCGAGTGGAGAAGCGATGGTGGCCGGTTCGCGCCTCGACGTTGCGCACTACTGTTTTGATGTCCTCTAGCGTGGTGTCGAGCTCCTGGCTTAGCATCAGACTGCACAGGAAGGCAGGGAACATTGGGTGGCCGATGAACGAGGGGCTCCATTTCGACTGGAGAGCGAGGAGGAGTTCTTTGCGTTCTTCGCCTTCCGCAAACACGACCATGTTTGTCTCTGGTACGCCTTCCAGGATGTTGTGAGACCAGGCCATTGCGAGCTTCGGGTGGTATGTTGCGGTGAAAATACGCGCGCCGTGCTGGGGAGGTAGCGCAGAAACGCCGGCGTAGCAGCTGAGGGCGTAGTCATAGCCGGATTGGAGGTTCCATGCCGCGAGAAGCTCCTGGAGCTCACGCGTCGACGGACTGTGCCGGAATGTTGCGGAGTCTTCGCCGACCCAAACTAACCGCACCGTACGGGTGCATGGATCAGCCTTGATGTATTTGTTTGCGGGTTCCTCCAGCCAGTTGCTGAGCGAGAGGGAGGATATAGGGCGAGATTCGACGCAGGACGCTGGCGACTCATCATGGCTCCAGATCTCAGTGACATTGATAGTCGGGCATTTGGCTACGTCGTACTTTTGCCACACCTGGCGGTTTCCGAAGTGGTGGTGGAGGTCGTCCATAGCTTTTGTGTTGGCGACTGTTGTTCATGCGACTGAGGTGAGGTCCAGGTACTGTGAAGAGGTGAGATTTGAGTCGCGATGGAGATTGGGAAGACAGAAAACGCATGGTGGTTTCAATGTGTTTATGTATTGGATCTCAAGCCTCCGAACGTGACTCAAGAGAAGTCCTAGTGAGGCTGTGCTCAATCAGGGCGTGGCCTAGGCGGGGGTTGGGCAGGCGACGCGGGGAAGCTGACCGGGGAAGCTGACCGGGGTCCGGGAGGCGCGGTTTGGGCCCTCGCGGGCGCACGTGATACGGCGAAGACAAGGGATTGGCGAAAGAAAACAAATGGGTGAATTGAGACATCGATGGTCTTGAAAACATATCGCCGAGATCAAGGGCAACGAACCACCCGAGCCATACACGACGCATTTGATGCGAACCGAAACTGCGATACATGAATGATTTACCTCCCATTGATTTCGAGTTCGAATTGCAAGCGTGTTTCGGAATGACGCGACTCAATTGAGGGAGCCGAAGTTGTCCTAATCTCAACGCGAAGTCAAATGAGGTGGCGTTCCAGGGGCCCGGACTGCCACCGCCCACTGGGCGCAGTCGAGCAGGGGCCTCGGCGACTTCCTCTCACGTGCGTTATAGCGTCAATAACAACTGCATCTCCTCCAACTCCTGCTTCGCAGCATGCAAAGCCTTTTCCTCATCCTGCTTTTTCTGAAAAAAGGCCTCCCACTTTAGCGCCACTTCGACGTCCCTGTCATGTTGGTTTTCGGGGATGTAAACCCATTCGTTCCGATGGGCAATCCAGCAGCGGTTCGGCAGATACGCCTCTAGCATGTAGTAGTTGTCTCGATGGAACGGGAAGTCCACCGTGGGCGGGCCGTCGCGGGCCAGAAAGGCGTCGCTCTCTGAGCGCACATCCTCCTCTGTCATGCGGAAGCGACGACGCTGATTTCCCTTGTTCTCCCCGTGCCGCCGGACGGAGCGAACGATGGAGTCGAGGTGTATCTCGAGGATCCTGACATACCACAGAGGACTCTTCAGAGATTCGACGACGGTGGCGGCGTGCTTGGCCAGCAGATTTTTGTTCCATGCCGGTTGGGTCCCCCGGGGGATGACGGGGAGCGGCTTGCCTTTGTCGAGATGGTCTTGCCAATGCGAAAAGTCCAGAGCGAGACACAGCGAGTTCCATCGGAGCACGCAGGTCATGCATGTACAGACCAAGGTGAGGTCGGGCGGTTGGACGTGCTGATACGGCTTTGAGTACATGGTCTTCGTCTCGGGGCGAAGGGGACTCTGGAGAACTTGGCGGACCGGTTCGTCCAGCTCCTCCATCAACACTGGACGAGGGAGGCACCGAGCGAGAATGGGGTACCGTAAAGCGATGATGTCCTTGCAGATCCGGTCTTCCTCTGCGAGAATGAAGGCGCGCACCGGCTTGCTCACACCACACAGGGCAAAGAAGTCGTCCGGCCGGAGATATCCAAGGATCTCCATCATGAGCTCGTAGGGTAGGTCCAAGAAGCCTCTGGCGTCGACCAGCTTGGGTGGGGCTTTCTTCCGGAGCTTCTTGCGGAGCCGCTCGGTGCGTTTCGAATTGACTGTCAGCGATTGCGTCAGGTCGACAAGCGGGGGCTCTCGGTTGGCCCGGTCGGGCTCATCGCTAAGCGCGGTCGTTGGTGGCTCTCTCATTGTGGCGGTGGTGAGATCAGAGGAGACCTTCATCGTGAGGGCGGCATCTCAAGGAAGAAAACTGTGTGGCCCATTTTGACTTTGCGTTTGCCGGATTTGGGTTCGTCGTTTGGGTTGTCCGGAGTGTGACGTGGTTTGTTGAGGGGCGGTGTTCACTCCTTCTAGGCGGCAGGTGTGGGGAGTTTTGGCGTAAACCCTCACAGCTGGCAGCAGCTGGCGGCGCAGTCATCGACGTCACCACGGTTAGGCATCAGCTCCAAATGCAACGCCCGTTCATGAAGTGCCAACCCATCACGGAAGCCATCATCAGACAGACGAGGCCCACGTTAAAATGCGAACCCTCAGTTCTGGGGCAGCATCCACCCTTTGCAGAGCTCGACTCTTTTTAAGGACCACGCGCGGCGCACGCTGCTTTCTACAATCTCCCAGCACCCAACAAGGTCGAATTGGGCAATGCCCCTTCCTTCCTCACCGGATAATGTCGTCACTGTCCCAACCCGCGCCTTTTCCAGTGGGCGCAACTGTTCGTGGCCACTCAGGGCACACGCATAAGATCAAGGCACTTATTTCCGAGCGGCGGGATCCGCTATTATGTGTTTACCGGGCGAGCTGTGTCGACAAGCCTGGCGGAGACTTTATCGTCAAAAACACAATACCAGGCGAATTTGAATATCAGCAAGAACTGCAAAAACCTCTCGCCTCGTGTCCCAATCTGCGCACAGTGGCTGACACCATCCCTGATTTTGAGCTACTTGTTTACCACTTCCTCCTAGCAGACCTCCTTCAGCTTATGCAGAGGGGTGTATTCTCTGCGTAGGCGAGGAGAAGGACACTTACAAGCGCCCTCACCGGCCTTGCCGATCTTCATGAGAGGAATATCATTCACACCGGCAAGTTCTATCCCAAGCTCTCCTCAGCTTACCGTCGTGCATGTCTGTGGAGCGCGAACTGACACATTCTCCGGAGACACATCTCGTATTTCGGGGATGAGGATGGCTTCAAGGAGTTGCTTTTGCACGTTGGGGAGGAGAACGAGTTTTTCGACCGCCCGGTCGCGATCGCTGGTGATTTCAATGAGACGGGACCGAGAAAGCCGTTTGCGGTGTGGCATTATGTGAATAAGGATTTGGGGGATCTGGTAGGGAAGATGACGAGTTTGGATCCGAAGAGGAGGATTGCAGCGCGCGAGGCGCTGGAGCACGCTTGGTTCAGGGAGGTTGATTAAACCAGGAGGATCACCTCTCTGAGCGCCTTGTAGTCGAGGTCTTGGGAGAGAATCTCATTCTGCACCTTAAGCCAGCGTTCGTACCTCCCGTTAAAACCCTCTCGAACTTGCTGATCAGATAGATCCCCGACTCCACCCCAACATCGCCAGCGGGGTTCAACTTCCGTGCATTGCGTCGCGGCTGCTGATCCAGTTCAGCCAGCGGCTGACAAGTCGAAGACGGCGAAAATAGCTATGATGGAGTTGCTCGGCAATTTGGTGTAAGATTTTCACGGGTAGCCTGTCGAGGGCCATGTTTGCGCATGGTATTCGGTACAGAGAGCGTCTTTGCAGTAGTACGGCGGGACGTTAATGTCCCGAATGTATTCTCAGGCGGGCAAAACAATACACATACAATCACGTAGCCGGTACCGGGAGACCCGCCGAATTTTACATCGTTGTATATCAACAGCGTCAGGCTCGCAATCAGGAGCGAGACTGTAGCGTTGCGCATGATAAGCTGGAATACTAGCGATGCTGTCGAGTGGCGCTTGACTTTCTTCTATCGCATTTGAATCATCGATCTCGCTTTCGGCAAAATTAAAGACATGATGCGTGGAGGGGGAGGGATACGAAGAGCAGGTTAAAGACAATGACATGTCCCTGAGCATGATGGTGAAAAGAACCTTTTGGGAATTTGAGCCCCAGTTATATGGCAGAGCAGTTTGCAAGCTGGCAGTCTCACAAGTCGTGATTCAATTTTGCAATGCTCGGCTTGACGGATAAATATTAGGGAATGCAAACATCTCGTGAATACGGTGAGGCTCAGTCACACTGAGACACCCTGTTTGTTGGAACGATTGAGCTGGCTCTCGACAGTTTGGATCTAGACATGACGCCTGTCATAAGGGATGCATCCGCCCGTTTGAGGGGAATACGACATTGAGAACCTCGCAGACCAACAATTGCTTTCTACTTGTACAATACAACCCCTGTTTTATTGTTAGCGCGGTTCTTTGGACCGGGGCCCTGGCCAAAAATCGAAAACTCACCACTTTACAACCAGGAAGGCTATCTCAACGCAAAAAAAGACAAAATGTGTCGAACTGCAGCGGCAGTTCTTGGCGCTCAGGCGCGCAGGCGCCTTACCGCTCCAGGCTAGCCTGGAGCGCAGGAGCCTTTGGTCATGTGCTCTCCTCACACACAGGGAGCTTTCTTTTGTATTTAGTCTGGGAGCTTCGCTCCCCCCCTTTCTACCTAATCAAGTCACTTTGCAACTGCACTTCCGCTGCTCCGATGAGCTCCGTACTCTCAGTCAAAAGTTTCACATTTTCCGTGACAGGGCGTCGAGCATCTTGATCAAAATAGATCGGGGCTCCGCCAAGTTCCTTGGCTCTCTTGAGGTCTCCTCTTGTCAGCGGCTTGTCGTCATCTTCATCGCTGTCAGTGTCGGAGTCACCCCCTTCGCCGAACTCGTGAAGACTTAATTCCATGGCATTCACCACATCGTCAAATGTGCACGAGTCAGTCAGTTCCAATCTCTTTCAAGTCGCTTCCATCTTTGACAACGATATCAGGATGGACTGAGCTTGGCTCTTCACTGCTCGGTCAGTGTCGTTGCCGTCCAGGCTGGACAACATCCGCGATGCCAACATTCTGCGGAGAAGGGCTCCCTCGGCATTACCCAATATCTTACCTTATAGCTTTCTCCCTCAAGTGATAAATGCCTTCAGGCTCTCTCCCTCCTTCTTGCGGAATTCCACCACGTCGTTGTCCCATCTGTGCGACACGTCGTTGGACGGTTCCGGGAATCGCTTCTTGAACGCCTTGATAAGCTCCTCGTAGTCGGTGCGAGTGGAGACAGTGAGTTCCCGCTTCAGCCATTTCTCTGCATCGTCCTTAAGATTTGCCTTAAACATGTAAAGACGGATGGCTGGGCTTGGGGCGGCTGCTGTACCCAGTGTCATCAACTCCAAGTTGGCACCAAGCGACTCGATGTACTCGTCGGCGGACTCATACTTCGTTCCCTTGAACGTGGGCCAAGGCAGTAAATTCATGTTGATGATTATAGCGGGTCGCAGATGGGGAAAGCGACGTACAGGTGAGGGATCTGGGCTCAAGCTGTCTTCCCGGGAGTCGGGTTCCGATTCAGTCTCGGCATCAGCGTTGTTCGCTTGCTTCTCGGATGGTTTGGGAGACGGGTGTTCGTTCCTTAGATCTTCCTCATTTAGCTCGGAGAAGGAGCTAGAGTCAGGTGCGGGTCTTGAGATCTCCTCTCCAAAGTCCGTTAGTAGTCTGACTCTGGTGATTTCGATCTCCACCGGGGCCGACGTTTCGTTTTCCGAGATTGGGGTCAGGATTCCTCTGATCCCGGGGGCGAGGGATTCGATTGAGAGATTCCCGATTCCCGTAATGAGGTCCACCGGGAGAGGCTGAGTCTAAGGCAACTGAAAAATCTTGTTGTCTTCGTCCGAGGTTTCTCGGGAATGGGTTTGCTCAGGGTTAGAGTCTTCGGAGAAATCTTCCGGCTCACTCTGTGGTTGCTCCAGCTTGTCAAACTCCGCCTATAGCCGTAGCTGCGATCGAGGCAAGTCGGAATCCTGATGGGGTGATTCCTCAGATCGGGCTGTCAGGTTTTGGTCTAAGCTCCTGTAGTCGATTAAATAAGTGTCGTCGGCGAGGTCTGTCGCTCAGAAGTTGCATTCGGATAGCTCGTCTTCAAGGGCTCTGCCCGACATGGGGTGGACGGTGCTCTCGTTCAAGGGATGTTCAAATGAGTGACAAGAATTGTCGACAATATTCTCTCAGGTCTGGTGTTTTGGGGTTGGTAAGGGGAAGTCCGAGGGTATTCGAGGATGTGCGAGGAAAGAGAAGGTTCTCTGTCCGCAAAGCTTCGTTGTCTGCTTTCCGCAGCAAGGTTTGACGGCGTTGTGGCAGGCGCGAGATACTGGGTGACTTGCCAATGTAGTGCGTCAGGTTTGGCGCATGTGACAGCAAAAGGTGGGGTTGGCAGGCGCGTGTCGAACCGTTGGCAAGAACTCTGAGGTCCTGGACTTGGATCGAACTTGATGGAAATTTTCCGTGTTGTCCAAGGTCAATGCCGCAAAATGCAGCGTTCGTTCGAAGTGGTTTTTGAAATTGACGAATTTTTGCGACCTGAGGTCCTCACTGTATCCCGGCACTTGCCCGTCAAGCCTGGTTTCTCTGTAGCGGTGGGAATCGGGCGGACGTGTCCAGTGTCGATGTGCCAAAATGCAACGAATTTTCGAAGCGGTTTTTGAAATTGGTGAATTTTTGGGACCCGTCGCTCTCACTGTATCCCGGCTGTTGCCCGTCGGTCTTGGGGATTTTTCTTTTTCTCTAAGTCCCCGTTTTCTTGGGCGGTGATTGCTCGATTTTTTTTTAAGGTCCGTCGGGGAGGTCTGTCGTTCGATATTGAATGAACTAGACTTAGGAATTTCCACGGCGAATGGCTCGGGCAACGACGGGCTTGGTTCGGGATTGTTTGCTCGATGTTGCCTCGTGTGGGCTCTGGCCTGAAAAGGGGCTCGGGTACGGTCGGGATCATCGAAGTGTGAACGATCAATGGGTTAGGTCGGGGTCGGGCCCAGCAAATCGTGGGGGCTTCGCTGTGCGATGCCAATCGGCATTCGAGGGCCTGATCTGGCCAAGGTAAAATGCTGTGCTGTCGTAGGGTCGGGGTCGAGGGATCTTCTAAGCCTGGATCTTGTAGAATTGGGGATCTGGTCGATGACGCGCTCTGGAGCGCTGGGGATCTTCTGGGTCGAGGTATTTGGGGATCTGGGAGTTCGTTTCTGTCGTACGCTGTCGTACGTTGTCGTGGTGTCGAGCTCGCTCTCGACTTGGTTCGACTGGGGATCTGGGGGGGGAACTGGGGGTACTGGGGGTACTGGGGAACTGGGTGATCAAAATAGACAACTTGAAGGCATTCAGATTGATGCTGAATGTGCCATTCCGGGTACGACCTCCATGAAACATTGAGGTTATAGGTGCTTGATTGTTCTAAACTGGGATCGAGGGCTGCGACACTCAAGTAGTCTGCCAGCCCCACTGTCATGCCCCGTGCGAATAGCTATGTACGCCGTACCCATGCACTGTGAATCACCTCCGTCCAACACAGCATATACCATTAAGTCCCAGATACCGTTTTCTGATGACTATATTAAAACAGAACCCATCACGACGTATCTTACCACAGCAAATAGATGGTATGGCAACCCCCGTCAACCCGTATCTCCGGACCCCGCTGTTTCCCGGCGATAACGCCACGGGAAAGTGCGTGAACCATCACTTAGGCATCGTGGCTATAAGTAATTCGTCCGGCTGCTTAGCTATCCTGGGTATAGACCTTAACTTCAAGAGCTGGTAAAATATTAGCACGAGATTAACCCACGGTATATTCGTGTAGTTATGGCAAAAATTCGCATTTCTGGTTGATCCCGAGACGGGGAAGAGCTGCGGCACCAAGCCTTGGCGGTGGCTTCCTCCATTTGATGTGACTAAGGCTATAGATCCACAGGACACTTTTATGTTTGATATGTCCTCCATTAACAGCTACACATAAGTAAGTGGATATATCTAGACTATAGCACCCAGCTTGGCATTGGACTTCTGGCTTAATCCAGGTTCTTAGTGTATATCAGGTCCTTTTCGTCATGGAAGATCCTTATCTCTTTCCCCTCAAACCTCCCCAAGAAACCTGATTTCGTCAATCTCTCCTCCGGGATCCCCCTTACTCATCTCCTTGATGCTCTTGAAAACATCCTCGATGGGCGTGACATAGGCAAAGTGGCTCTGACTCTGTTGGACTGGTTGTCCTCTAAACGCAAGTCCCACAGCACGACCATCCGCATCCCATACCACAGCCCCAGAATCTCCCGGGTTGCAAAAGGGGTACTTACCCGTTCGCGTTCCCACAAAGGCATGCTCTCTTGATTCCCGCTCTTTCAGAGGCTGGCCCATATATTTCTCCTCGGCAATTTTGACGGTCTCGAATCCGACGGACTTGCCAATTGTGCATTTCGTCGACGCCCCGATCTTGTACACGATTGTGCCGCTTGCCATTTGGGCTAGCAAGGTTGTGTTGTGTTCCGGAGATTTGATGATGTTGCCAGCACGCACTAGCCTTGGCAAATCATCGGCAAAGTCGTTCATCTGCCACTCTGCCTTAGTGGGGAGCAGGTTCTGTCCAATTCGCTCTGACTTAGGGCAAAAAAGTGCCCAGTCGAGTCGGTGATTCTTCGGTGTGCGCTGCAGATAGCCTGAACCATAATGAAACTCGCCGAGAATATGCTTGTCCTGGTTGTAAAATTTGAGCCAGGTTTTCTCTTCCTCCCTTTTGGCGGCAATTTCTGCAGCATGTTCGGGCAGCGGGTTCTCAGCTTGGACCAATTTCCGGATTTCGTGTCGGTTGAGTCGAACATTGTAATTCAGCTTCGACCGGGTAGGGCTCTCGACGAGTCTCTTCTCCTTGTCCTTTGTCCCGAATCCCTTGGCATCCACGTCCCGGAGAAGGGAGTTTTGCTTGACTCCGGGACCGTATGACTGCTTCCCGTCCTTGGAAAGCTTCATCTGGACTTGAAAACCCTCGATGCAAGCTCTGGCGACGTGGTAGTTGGTAATGCCGAAGGTATGCCAGCCGTCGCGACCCTTGAACTTGATTCTCAGCCAAGCGCCCAATGTACCTACTGGTGGGTTCTTGAGCTGTCCCGACTGGCCCTCCATCGGGACATATGTTGCTGCGCCGATGTCAGCTCCAGCCCGAACCTTCGTCGTCAGTGTGTCAAGTTCCGTAGACCACTCCATATTGAACAACTTCTTCTTGTTGTCAGTGTCCTCCTCTTTGATTGGTTCGATAGGGAGCAAATCAAACAAGAACGGCTCGGGAACGCCGTGCTCCATGTGCGCTTTGAGACCGAAATCGTTGAATTTCGTGTCCAGGAACGATTGAACATCCGACAGGACAGGGGGCCATCCACCCTCGGGGGAATCGTAGTTCAGGGCAATATAGACAGTCCTGGGGTTATTGCCAAACTTTTCGAATCCCAGCCTGATGAGAGAGATGCAGGTGACCCGGTTTTTGGTGGAACTGTATGTATCCAGAATCTTGCGGACACTGTCCCTAATGCTGGGCCACTGTGTCTGGAGACGAGCGTAGTCCTCGTCCAGGGTTCCTAGGGGGGTGACAAACTTCTCCCGGACTAGGTCTTGCCATAGCATCTCAACGCTCATGTCGAGGGAGCCTGCCTTGGGATTGCCGGAAACATTCATATCTGTATTGAAACGTTAGACTCTCACCAGCTGAAATTGGGGTAAACAGACGTACCAATATATCTCTTCATCTCGTCCACAACCGTCTGCCATGAAACGCTCGATGCCTCGGTCCACTGCTTTACGACAATGAGGAGCGTGGGTATAGTCTCAACTGGGTCGAGGTGAAGGGCAGCTGGGAAAATGAAAGTTAGCAGTGTGCAGATTTGTCCAGAAGGTTGGGGGAAATACCTCGTGCTGTGATCTCTATGTGTGAAATTTCCGAGGCTAGGATGCCATGCATGGACGCCACATCCCAGGCTTTCTTCACAAATTCGTCCCCAAATATAGCTTCGATGTCGAAGCAGGCCTTGGTGTAGGCAAAACTTTTGAGGGGCAAGGGGCGGGGCGGGGTAACGACGCGATATCTCACATTGGAGATACCAAAGGTTCCAAGGGCGCTGTCTGACTCGCTGGATGATTCGACGCGGCGAGACCGAGCGGATCGAGCTCCCCAAGGGCTTGAGCTTGAGGCGGGGGAGCCCTGATAGCTCGAGGCGGAACCACCAGGAGACTTGGGAGAGTTGGGTTTCGACATATTGCTTGATGTCGACTCCTGAAAAGTTGCCGTAGTTGTTGGAGGAAGAAAGTTAAATGGTTAGAAAGCAGGAGGAATTTATACTTGGGTTAGAGGGCCTGTGCACGGGTGCGAATTTCTGGTTGCCGTCTAATTTTCGGTGAGTTACGCGTCTCCATTCAATGAAAGTTTGGATGAAAGCCTCAAAGCTTCTTTGTTAGGTGGCAATATCCCGGTTTTGTTCCGACGAAAAATGGAAACCAATTTCAAGATAAGATTGATACTACCTCGGCCTCGCAAACCTTGAACGCCACCAAGATAAGCAAACCTGCTGGGGCTTATGATGGTGCTGGGGGTGGTTTTGTGGTGGATCCTGGCGTGCTGGAGGACGGGCGTCGCGGAACTATTTGACTTAACTTCAAGGAAACATCGCACTGATCTAACAGTAAGAGGAGTCTGTCAGAAACACGGCACACTGGAATCTTGTGGGTTCAATTGCTTGATTGAATTGCTTGTGTTGGCTCTCTGGCTTCGCCAGAGAGCCCCTTATTATAATACTGCGTGGTGGCAAAAGTGGTGGCAAACTGTGGCCTTGGCCAGCTGAACTGACTACGTCAGTTCAGGTCCCCTGAGCTCCATTCAGCTCGACCGGCCACACCTTCCACCTATGCGTTCTGGCCTCCGGCCAGAACCGCTTCCTTCTGACAGTGCCAGCTATATTTCGAGAGATTTTGATAAGATGTGGTGCTGGCTGGGAGCTAATACCCAGATGTTGTGCTGCTCTGGTGACTGAATCAAGTACTCCACCCTTCTGTGGAGAATTCTTCGCTTATACCGTAATGTTAAGATCCTTCTTCTGGGGATGCGGCCTTCTTTAGCGGCGCTCAAAATGGATGCTAGCGTGCCATCTGAATGATTATTAGGACGGTTGCTCGACTGTTTGGTATGCATCCTCTCTTGTTAGTTAGGAAATTGGAATCATAACACGCTGCTCCAGGAATGATCATGTATTTATGTGAGTAATGCTAAAGGATAGCCCGAGTTCTGAAAAGCGGGCAAGTTAAGTAGTTAAGGCCCAAATTTGGGACTGCGGCTGGAATCTGCTAAAAAAGGCGACAGTGAGCTATGGCCCGAATCCTGAACCACGGTCCCGAATTTTGGCCTACGATATACCAGTACATGCCCTGGGATGGTACACAATATCCTAGCTCGGAATCTGGGATAGTACATAATATCCTAGCTCGGAATTTGGGATGGTACATGATATACCAGCACCGATGGGATAGTACATGAAACCCGCCACGGAGGAGAACAGGACAGTTGCCTTTGATAGAAGAAGAACTGCCATAACGCGCAGGACGATGCTGGAAATCTAATGCCACTAATAGCTAATTAAGCCAGACTTGGATTAGGAGGATCGTGTAGCGTGAGCATCGACGGTGGGACCTGAATCTGTCACAGATCTAGGCCGGAGGCTTTGGTGCAATTCAATTCAATTCTGCTGTATAAAGCTGTTACTCCTCGCGCGGGATGGGTGTAAATAGAAACTCGAAAGTGATATGTATAGAGTAAAACAGTCACATACACTGTAACAGGGCCTTGGTCGGATCCAGGGGCCCTGGTTTGGATCGAGCCGCCGGTGCGCGCAGGGCACGCAGCCGGCACGCCGTGGGGTATGGGGCCCCACATAGGCGGCTGACGCCAAGGGTCCGGAGCTATTACCGCTTCCGGCGTTGGCGATGGCTTCAAAGAAATCTGGATCAAAGACTCGAAGTCAAAGGCTTCTAGATCCGGATGGAAGATCCAAGATAAAAAGCGAGGGTAGCTGCCCTCTAATCGGAGGAAGGCCACGTTCCAATTGAACTTTACACACACACCTACCTTTGCACTGACCATTCTGTTAATCCAACCCTCTGACCCTAACCCTGACGCCCTTGCGTTACAGTTAAGACAGCTAAAAAACCTAAGGCTGTACTTACTCTTTAAGTTCTACACTACAGTGTAGTGCAGGACACTTTCCTACACTTTGTAGCGGCTGTAGGGATAGCTAGTATATAACTTAACGGTTGTTATTTATAAGGGAAACAAGATCATTAGCAGCGGATATACTTTCTATGCTCTGTAGCGGATCTATGCTTTGTAGCGGAGCGACACAGAATAGCGTGTTTAAGAGTCTCTCTTATTCTGGCATTATGTGGCGTAAGCGGTTAAAACGAGAATGTTCCCAGTCTACATAGTATGTCCTTTTACGCTCTAATAAGTGTACTTAGTCTTAGGTACTGCAGACCTTATTAAGCTCCTCCTTCTTAAGTATACGCCTTTTCTAATAAAGCTAGTTCCGCCTTAACCTAAGCTCCTGGGAAGCCACTAGTAAGTCAGTAATGTTTATCTCATTAGTGAGAGACTTTGCTTCTTTAATGACAGTAACGTAATCTTCCCTATCTTAGTTCGTTCTATGTCTTTACAGCGCCTGAGCAGCGCCTGAGCAGCGCCTGAGCAAGGTGGCTAGGGGTGGAGCGGGTGACTGGGGCCGGTGAGGGCAACTTTAGGGTAAAATAACAGCGCCATCGCGTCCATGTCAGTCGTCCTCAGCCTAAACGCGTTCAAATTCGACCCCAATTGCCCGCTGCCCACGGACCTCCCGGACACAAACGCGAGAAAAACTAGCCGGGCGGGCGTAGTGCGGCTGGCGCAGGACGAGGGGCTGACGGTGTGCCAGTTGGCGCGGCGGTACGGCGGGTACTAGGGGATAGCGTTTGTGAGCACAGCCGAGTCCGTCGCCAACGACATGACCGCGTGGGCTGGCCGAGGAGGGTGCCGAAAACTTCACCATCACCTTCCCTTTCCTGCCGCAGGGACTGGACGCCGTCACCCAGAAGCTCGTCCCCGAGCTACAGCGCCGCGGCCATTTTAGGGAGGACTACTCCGGGGTCACCCTGAGTGAGCACCTCGGGCTGCCAAGGCCGCAGAACCGCTTATTTGCTTGATGTGTGACTCAGTTGGATGCAATGGGCTGATCCCTGATGAAAGGGGTGATTGGCGAGCCCCAAGTATGTACGGTACCTGGACTGTAGGGAGGGTAATGTACATGCTGGGGCGAGCCTATGTCTGTTCTTGTCAAAGAGAAGTAAAACCAGCATAGATTGCAGATCCCAGAGCCCTGAAGAGCTTTAGGAGCATCGCCCTACTATGCACATGTGTGACCTACTGCCCCTCGTGTTTTAGGTACTGGTACGGCAGGGATCACTACCTCCATCAGTTCTTGGCCTGAGGTGGGTTCTGATTACAGGGATCTGCCATATAGATATGGAGTGGCGTGAAAAACTCCTTCGATTTCGAAGCTGTTCTTTTTGTTGTGCCTGTTGGTTGGTTTTGCTCCTCCATTTTTCACTATTTTTTTCCCTCTCTCACTTGGGTGTCAAAGAGAAGAAACAAAAGCCAACCAAAAGGCCAACGTAAAAGTTAGCTTGGCTTGGTTGCTGTGCTGAACATTAGCCATCAGGCTGCTGTACATATACTACACTTTTAAATTCTAGCACACCACCTTGGAATAGTTTAGCATAGGAGGGAGCGTATTTGTTTCATTTAGCTGTTACATAGCAGTGTTATTATCTATATAGCCTGTAGAGAGCTGTAGAAGCTAACAGGTTTCTAAAGCCTGTACTAGCCTTACTAAAAGAAGTGGTTTAGGGGGCTGCGTGTTACGACCTGGACCCAATAGGGGACGAGAGTCGACACCCTGGGGCTTAATAGTATGGAAGATAGGATGTTGATGCAAGTCCTCACAGACAGGGGGTTTATAGATTCAATGGTCGTATGTCATTATAGCATAGTATATAGGTGAACTGTGCAATAGGACACTATTGAAGATGATTAATTAACAAAGCGAGTACTTCCGTGAGGAACTAAAAGATTCCTCCTGCCATCGTGTTCACGATGATAAGCTATCTATACTAACTACTAAGTGCCACGGCGCGGGGCGCAGCGGGGCGGCAGGACTAATCATAGACCAACCAACTGGGGGTGCAAGAAGACGAGACTGGCATACGGCCAATCAGCAGGGTCCCGCTGTCCCGGCACAAAGGGAACGGGGCTACGGGACCACTTGGATATATACGAGCGGCAGCGCTGCCCGGGCTCAGGTAGATTGAGAACACCAGTCAGCAATTACAAGTACAGTTCAGAGCTTGACACACTTATGTCTACGAAACGCTGCGATCCCTGTGCTCAACACTTGCTGAACCCAGTTGACCCCAGACACCCTCTGCGCGGTACCTTCCAGGTTGCCCTTGTGGCCACCCTGACACAGCCGCACCTCCTGCAAATACGCTACGCTACCCCTGTAGGAACGCGTGGATTGTTACAGTGATCTAGTTCTTTCCCGAGTCGGGTATAGGGATCGTTGTTCCGGACCCGGAGAATGCGTTGCGGCGAGCTCCCGGATTAGAAGATAACCCGGAGGTCGAGCGACGGCAGTATCCGTTAAAATCAACATCACAGGTCGGGATTATTGATCCGAAGAAAGTTTCTGTTGAGTCTCATGCCCGAGTCTTATAGATTCGTGGCCCCGTAGTCGGTCGAGAATGGTACCCCTGGGAATGCCAAGCCTCCGCGCAGTCCGCCGAACTCCCCGGCCCCGGAGGATATGCGTAATGGTTTCATGAAGTTGGTCTTCTGTGTACGGCTTGGGCGATTTCGGAGTCATGATGCTGATTGTTGAACGGTCGATTTTGATGGTGTTGGGTTAAGATGTGGGAGGCCAAAGTTGGGGCTGCAGCTGGGCCGGACTGGGAGTCCCAAGTGGCCCAAAAGGTGTGGGGGGGAGTTGGTTCAAAATTAGGTGATGGATATTATTGGATACGGAGCGAAAGTCGGTGTAGCGCATGGTCTGCAAATAGTTCGACCATTGGCCCAGCAGCGCCCATAAATGTGGAGGTGAGGCCTCACTACCTCAGTCTGCCACGAATTGGGGTTCGCCACGAATTAGGGTCGCGACCTGTTGCTGGACACATGAGTTTTTTGCCTTGCGGGCTGCCCTGCCCGTACACGATTCAAGGCAACCTGGGCCACGAGAGGCGACGCTGGCAAGCTCAGAGCGGATTTCTCGATTGAGTTCTCGCCGCAATCTAAAGGTCTGTAGTGTCTCAATGCCGGACACCTAAAGTTGATTGCCTATCGGCAGTTTGTGCTCTTGTCCCATTTCTCTTCTTGGCTTTGCCCGACCGCGCTGTCAATTAAGGTGTTCTGCGAAATGGGGTCCGTTGGCCCCCCAGTTCCACGCCAGGCGGCCGATGCGGAGCCTCTCTTTAAGGAAGCTACCGCAACGTTCCTGGAATGCCTTTCAGAGGAAGAGAGGCTGAATTTCCTCTCCTGCTCCTCGCCCGAAGCGCTTGTCGCAAACATTGCGGCGCTCTATCCCAAGAGTCGGAAAAGCTTGGCGGACAAGACGGCGCAACATGTTTCCTCGTTTTCGCTGAAGCTTAAACCGTATTTCGAGATCCTGGGAATCTTTGTCCAGTCCCATCCGGAGTGGACCGCGCTCGCATGGGGAGCCATCCGACTGATCCTCGAGGTAAGTTGTTGTTGTGCCGGGAGCAACGTATTGCTAACAAACTGCCGTGTTGCGGTGACAGCTCGCCAGCAACTACGTCTCGTTCACCGAAAAGTTAGGCGAACTCCTGCATGACATCAATGGCAAGTTGCCTCGCTTCAGCGACCTTTTCGAACTGTGGAAGAACGACAAAGCACATCGAGCATCGCAGAGGCTCCAGATCTCCATCAAGGCCTTTTATGTCGACCTATTCCACCTTTTCAGGGCCATCGCCGGTGTTTTTACCAGAAGAAACAAGAGTAGGCAGCCTCTTGGGACGGGGCGGCCATGGAACACATGCTAAATGACGTGGTAACCTCGCAGAGATTAGCGCCCTTCGTCAGGTTATGAAGCTCTGTTGGCAACCCTTCGATACCCAGTTTGGGAGCATAGTATCCCGGCTCAACATCCACTCCCAGGCCGTCCACGATGAGATTAGAGTCCTGGAAACGGCCGCGCTAATCCAAACGTGCCAACTGGAGCTGCAGCAGCTAAGCATATCACAGGGAAATACCTCCACGCTTGGTGAAATCAAAGAACGTCAACAAGAGATCCAGGAAATCCTCAAAGAAGCAGTAGAGAAGCAGAAAGAATCCCGAGCCGCGGAGCAAGACAAGTTGGGCCACACCATGAAGGAACACTTGAATGAGGTGAAGGTGGCGATGGAACTACTGTCGATTCAAGGCTTCGGTAAGACACTTTTGACAGAGATCATGCCGAGCTAACATCAACCTGTCACTTAGAAACCATCTGTGATCGTGTGCGTGATTTCTTGGCAGCCCCAGACTTCCAGGATCCATTAAACCAAGCGCAAAAGAGTCGGAAGGAGGGAACTGGCATGTGGCTGATGAAGCACACTTCTGTAACCCACTGGGTCGAAAACTCTACAGACAACGTGTTCTGGGTGAACGGTACGTAGACCAGGGATTCAGCGTCTGGCCCAGTCTCTCTAATCTTTATCGCAAAATACAGGAAATCCCGGCTCCGGTAAAACCATCCTTGCCGGCACCGCTGTGCCCGAACTTCGCACGGTTATTCCATCTCAAGATGCCGTGATCATATACTTTTTTTTCTCATCTAGCCACAGTGAAGTCACCCTTGGTTCGAGAAGCAGAGCTGCAAGCGCCTATCGCGCAATGCTAGCGCAGATCCTCCATTTCTCTCGGACGAAATCCACCTCGGCAAGCGAGCCAGTGATGAATGCTTTCACCTACGCAATGCAGCGGTCACCGCAGACCACTGGTTCTGAAGGAGACATCATCAACCTCCTTCATATAGCAATTCGCCTGATCCCTAATCTCTACATAATCATGGATGGGGTCGACGAATGTGACCAGCCCGAAAAATTCTTGCTCGAGTTTCTCCCACTATTATCTGGAACCCGAACCAAGGTTCTATTCTTCAGTCGCCCGAACATTGATAGACTCCAACAAACAGTCCCGGGAGATTACCGCGTGGCAGTCGACACGCACAACAAAGCTGACATTCGTCTCTACTGCGAAGCCGGGCTCTCTACGTTGGTCGAGAGCCATATGCTGCCTCAAGACGTCTACTCTCTTGGCGACATGGCAGATTGGATGACGGCAGGTGCAGACGGCATGTTTCTATGGGCGGTCCTGATGTTCATCTACCTGGAGTCTCCCCGACTAGCCCCTACCCTGGAAAGAGCGGCTGCTGCCAGGCTGAAGGCCATCAAGGATTTCCGCTACCCGGATGGCCTCGACAACATGTATGCTCGAATTCTCGGGTTAATCTGGTCTGCACTTCCGTACGAGCGAGAATTAGCGAGGCAAGTGTTCCAGTGGATTATTCTCCGGAAGTCACCAATTGCCGCCCATCAGCTCCACGATATCCTGGAGTTTTCGTATGATCGCGACCAGGAAGGACAGTCAGTTTTACCACTGCACACCGCACAATACAGATCCTACAATCCAGAGAACTCCGATGCGATGAGAAGCATGATAATGATGGCGTGCTCAAGCCTCGTGGTCTTGGAAGACTCCGTCTCGTCGCCCACAGGCAACTTCAAGCGCTACAGCTTCATCCATCTTTCGGCTGCCGAGTTTCTCTCACGGCGTCTGAGCGAAATGCGCCCAACATTGGAGTGCGACAAGGAGCCCATTAACTTTTTTTCCATCTGCACACCAGAGTCTGAGGCAAGACTCACCAAAGACTGCCTTGACTACCTGGCACTTCGCATCCCCCCTCGGCCGCTGTCCGGGAGCATACTGGAGGGCGCTGGGAAGAAATTTTTGCAGCAAACCTACCCATTTCTAGAGTACGCCAACCTCTACTGGGCATCCCACCTTAGGCACTCTTTCGGCTGCAGACATGATGCACGTCTTGGTAGCGAGCAAACTCTCACAACATCAGTATTGGATTTCCTTTCGCGGAAGGGAACCTTGATGATGTGGCTGGAATCCCTCTATCTTTTTGGAAATGGGATATGGTATTTCGACAGCTTTCAGTTTTGGGTCGCTGCAGATATGGGACGAATATCTGCAGGGCAAAACCAACAGAACACTCTGGTAACGGAGCTCTTGTCTTTCTTCGACTATCTCTCTACCCTTGAGCGCGAGTGGGGAGTTTCTCTCCGAATCGCTCCGCAGACGATCTGGCAAGATCTCACTGCCTTCAACCCAAGCCGATTCTTCTTACAAACAACTGCCACGACAGCGCGATTTGTGGGCTCCACAGAGTTTGACTCGGATTCTCTGTCAAGGGTCTGCTTGTGTACGATTTCCGAAGATCTCCCAGATGGCAGCTTGATGGCGGTCCTGAGCATCTGGCCCTCAAGGTGAGTGACGACGACTATTCATCGTGCCCCCCTCCGGACAAACCTAGTGGATAGGCTACAATGCTGATTACTGCAGGTCATTCTATGAGACGTGGAATCTGGTTTCTGGTCGCGATAACATCAGCGCCCTCTACCGCGAGTGCCACGGTTGGGCGGCGCGGTACCAGCTCTGGAACCCTCGGGCAGTAGAGCCACAACTCGTGGAGGAGTATAAGTTTGGCTTGGACAGAGATGAAGTGTGGCTACAAGTCCAGCATTTTCTAATGCGGTCCCCGCCCGAAGCTAAGGGATCTCTGCGGGTGTCCGCCAGCGGTCGCAAGCTCCATTTTCCGACCGCCATCAATAGGAATGACCTCGCCACCTTTGCTATTCTGCGTACCGTATACGTCTTCTCAAGAAAAGAACTAGGGACTCCGGGTTCGTCGAGGCACGAATCACACGTCCTGCCTCTTGACTTCAACGAGACTCTCAAGTCAATCTGGACATCGAACCTCACGGAGGGCGGACAGTCAACCACAATCAAGTACACCTATGGGATTGAGTTCAGCGGTTGCGGCAAGTATGCTCTCTATCACGATATTATGGGGATGAAGGTCCTCCCAAAGACAGATTGCCGGCTAGCCACGACATTAGCCATGTTCTCCATTCGCGGCTCGGATTCCGGACAAGAAACAGCGGCGATGTCCCAAACGGTTCGCTTCCTTGGCACCGTTAAGGGCGGCATGGACAGCCAATACTTTGCCGGATGGAGTTTCCATCCAACTCTGCCGGTTTTGGCGGTGCAAATACAGAGCCTCACCGCGAGAATATCGCAAAACTTGATGCTCTGGAATTTCTCTTGTGGTATGGACTCCCTCCATGCTCTGAGCGGGTGAAAGCCTGGCTATCTAGCTGCTCGCTAACAGCCCAACTCCTCAGCCGCAAAGAGCCCCGGTCAGCCCTCCATGGAACCTCTTACGGCATCTCTCCCTGGGATTGCCGAGCAGTTCAACTTCTCAGATTGCGGGGGCCATCTTGTCCTCAAGTACCGGGGGCTCGAACACCCCAAGATCCAGTCCCTCTCCAAGTCCAAGCTGATTAAAGCGGCAATAAGGCAACAAGGACAGCTCGGCGACGGGAGATCGCGCAAAGTTCTCCATCCCTCTGCGCAGCTGGGGGCTGTCACCCTGAAGACGTCAGCGACGCGAAATGCCGGGCATATCGTGGCAGTGCAAAAGGAGAGCGGGGAGATGGCGTTCCAGCAGATTTCAATGTCCCGGAGCGGGCTCAAAGAAGTCCAGCTAGTTCAACATTCTAGCGGCACAGAGGAGTTACAGCCTCTGCTGTCTCTACCCGACTCGACTTCTAAATCCGTCCGGCCCAGCGTGCATGCGCCTGGTCCTCAGGAAGAAACGTTCACCGTCATTTTGAACCACACAGCGCAACCATTGTACGATTTTTCCGAAAACATCGGCGCTGGCCCCCCCATGGTGATCGAGAAGGATCAGAGGGCGCTGGTTCAAGCAAGAAAGAGAAAGATTTTGGAAATCTCATCTGAAGATCCCGGACCGGGCAACGAGTCAGCGCCTGGGCGGATCGACCTGGATGAGTGAATCACATAGATTTAAATATTAGTTTTCCTTGTAAGGGGCATACATGCTGTGTTAAGGCCCTTGTAATCTGTTCTTCAGTCCCAAGATCCCAGCCGTGCACACTTAAAGGGCCACTGAATCACATTACACCTCACCGCCAAACTACCTACTTGTCACGGCTGGTCAAAGGTCGTATGGTGCATATGACCCACTTTCGAAACTGAGGCTGCCAACCTTAGGATTCCACATCCCTTCTTGGGGGTTAGCTCAGTTGGGTGGGTCTGACTGTGCGAGTCGTGACACGGTTGCCCCTGGGTTGAGATGGGAGGACTATGTTTAGCAACCGAATAGAAACGAAGCAATCCGCTTGGGGAGTGTCCCAGCTTGAGGGTTTGAAGATAGTAAGATTTACCTACTTTCGTGAATAAGGAAGACGGGAATGGAGACCTAATGGGGGACGTTACTGGGTTTTTATGTGACTTTGGGGGGAAGGAAGAGGAGCGGAAAGGGGGTGGGGGGTTGGGGGTCCTATTTTTGGGCCACCTGTGTTCCAAAAATTGGGACCTCGCGAAAGGTTGCCATTTGAACTGCAGGGTACTGCCTACCGATCTAAACCATGTTTGGCGATTTCTCCGATCATTTCCTGAGTAGTGTAGCGCTTGAGTAGCGCCTGAGCAAGGTGACTAGGGGTGGTGCGGGTGACTTGGGGTTGGTGAGGGCAACTTTAGGGTAAAACAACAGGGGTTGTATTGGCTGAAAGGCCCGGTGCGCGAGTCATTACACCAGGCTATTTCGTCAATGGGTCCCATGCTTTGCACACCATCTGTTCTCGTCCTACCTGCCTCTGTCAGAACCCGGAAGCACAAAAGAGGGTCTGAGCGCAGAAGAAGGTTGAAATAAGGATGCCCTCGGGCGGGCTAGAGGAGCTAGCAAAGCCTGGGGATCTAGCATTGGCGAGGGCCAAGTTGGATGATCTGAAGCTTGTCGAAGCTTGTTCAACAACCAAGTCAACACGGTGGACGGGTGACTTCGATGAGAGGGGAGCCGTTTACTACAGTAGCGCACCTATAAAATCCCCGGTTTGCACTGACCACTGACCGGGGACAAATTCTGGGGTCGGTACTGAGACCCCTGTCGAGGTTCGTGTTTTCTGGACGGCCAAGCGCGCCAATGGGCGGCCCGGGAACCGCTCCCGGGCTTGACTTTGCAAGTCCAAACGCGGGGTCCTCCGACATTCAGCATCGTGAACGTCATCTAGCCAAGTCTATGCCAGATTTGGGCTTAGGTTGCGAAAAGCACGGGCAGGGACTAGTACCAACATGAAGGGCTCGGGGCGCGTCTCCCCTGCGAGGAGCTCCGAGCTAATAGCAGAGGTACCAGACCTCAATGTGGTATTGAGTGTTATATCCTGCAGGTGATCCCAGGCCTGACCTAGTCCGGAGGATCTCCATAGGGTACCTAGGTAGTACTGTCCGTAGTACCGTTCCAGTCACCAAAAGCTCCAGTCCTTCGTACCTATATTGTGGTAGGCACCGCCATGCAAGCTCCATGCTTCTCTCTATACACCGACCACTTGGACCTGCTTGGCAAATGCAGATGGGTGGCATTCCGTGGGTTCAATCCCCCGGTGGCGTTCGGCATCCATGTTCCCCGCCCTGCAGGCCAGTCATCAACCTGGGGTAAGCAGTCAGGGGGTGCAGAGATGGCTCTCGCTCTTGGCTTATATCTATCAACAATATCACACCCAGATCCTGGAATAACATTCGCTCGTTTCCGCCTGAGTATTCCTCGACTTGCCAACATGTCCGCCTCCGGAGGCCCACCGCCGCTGCCTTCCAATCCGGCCGAAAATGACGGTGCGCGAATCGCCGCGGCTACGCTGACTGTCACGGTGGCCGCTTTCATCACGTACCTCGCTCGCATCTACGCAAGGCTCATCCTGGTGCGCAACACCGGTTGGGATGACTACTTCATGACCTTGGCCATGGCCGTGTCCATATCCGGCGAGGGCGTCATCTGGGGCTCTGTGGCCAACGGGGCGGGGCAACACCTCGGCGACATTCCGCTGCAGAGCTTGGGCGCCGGCCTCAAGCTGAACTTCATCAGCCAGGCCATCTACCTCATCGCCATCTGCGTTGTCAAGCTCACCGTCGGCGCCATGCTGCTCCGCATTGCCAGCACTGCCCTTTACAGGCGTCTCATCATCTCCCTGATGGTGTTCATGGGTCTCTGGACGACCATGTGTGTCGTGGTAAGCTCACCCCTTTACCACCTCCTTTTTCCCTCTTGGGCCCGCACCGTGTGATCTGACCCGACAGCAAAACAGACCCTCCTCCTCCAATGCACCGACATCCGCGCGCTCTGGGACCCAACAATCCCCTTGCAGTGCTGGGGCCCCGACACGCTCCATGGGCTGTCGTACTCCAACCTGGCCGTAAGCCTCTTCACCGATCTGACATTCGCCCTTTTCATCCCCGTGCCCATGCTCTGGGATCTCAACGTCAACCGGCGCACGCGCCTCTCCCTCTTCGCCGCCCTCGGCCTCGGCACCTTTGCCTGCGTCGCCGCCTTCGTCAAGATCCCCTCGCTCGTCAACTACGGCAAAACGGGCGATTGGCTTTGGGACTCGAGGGATATTACCATCTGGACGGTTGTGGAGTGCAATATTGGCATTGTGGCCGCGAACCTGCCACCCCTGCGGCCGCTGTTTAAGCGTCTCTTGGGCAGCACCCTCAAGTCGGGAGGAGACACCTCAGACCGGAATGGGTCGAGCTACTGGCGCAAGAAGAGCGGCGCTATTAGCAGCGCGAAGCACTCGGCCATTGGATCGCGTAGGGACAAGGCGACGGTTCTTGATGAGGCGAGTAGCGATCGCGCGTTTAACGATACGTCGTATGAGCTGGGAGATGCCAAGTTTGGCGTGACTCGGGGACATGCGACGCGGGTGTATGGCGCGGGTATCGTTGCTGAGGCGCAGTCGAGCGAGGATAGCGTGTTTGGAGGGGCCACGGCGGCGGCTAGAGATGCCCAGGGGATCACCAGGACAACGACTACGAGTGTGAAGTACGGTGTTGCGGCTTGAGGTGGTCAGCTAAGCAGTGTTGGAAACAAGGATACCTACCTATATAGTCTCACCCGACAATTTTTTCTGTCCGAGTCCGTATTAGTCGCAAATCCTGAGCTAGAGGTGAGCCGCACTGATGGCCGCCTGAGCCGAGGTGAGTCCCGGCTTTACTTCTCGTGACCATAAATGGGCCGGCGTGGTTGCAAGAACGATCCTCGGCCCAATTTTGGGACACCCGCCCCCCTGCACGTAACGGCCGCTTTCGCCACGTAACTGCCGTTTTCTCTTTTCCATCCGAGAACTCACCGTTGCGGTCAATTGGAACTTCGAATTGTATGCGCTCTATCAAACTATCTAGTACTGGCACTGCGTTACAAAGGCCAACGAGCCAGGAAAGTGTTATCACTAGGAATGGAGTAGGAAGCGGGACGAGGCCCTTAGAAAAATCTAAAGAGACGACGATTGTCATGTATAATCGACTATAGGATGTTAGGTTTGAGTATAATTGTTGTGGACCTACACCATCCTAAGCAGTAGTTTTTGTCATCTTACGGCGTACTTTGTGGTAAAGGACTTATGCTTAAATACCTTTTAAAACCCCTTACTCCTTAATGCCGACATCCTTGCTTATATTTGCTCCTTCAATATGCTTCTGTACGTCCTGGCAACAGTTGGTGAAGCCCCATCTCATTTCGCATAAGGGCAGAGAGTCTTAATCTCAGAAGTAACATCAAAATGCACCTACCGTTTCTTCAGGGTCAGCATCTCCTTGCACAAGCGGGGCGTATTGAGTTGTGAGCAGTGCGGAAAGACGGAAAGATCTGGAATATTACGCCTTATAAAAGCTGGTCTACACAGGCTATCTGCTCCTAGAACAGCACCCTTGTCAAGGCCTGCAGTGTCTCTTAGTCTTAGATCCAAACGTATATATATGCCAGTGAGAGTGACACTTAGAGCTAACTTATTCTACTAACACACTCCATCCAGTATGGCTGGCCGTTAAAGCTTGTACATAGCAATAACATTAAGCTAATTGGCCCTTATACAAGTGAATCCATATTTGGAAGAGCCAATACGTGTCTTACTCGGAAAGGGTTTATATTACAGTCATACTACCTGGATGGCCGATGGTGAGCAGCTTCGAACTTACGATGTTCTCCCCCTGGTTATTGTATTAATGCGACCAACGTAAGCTGATGTCTTTAGCTTCTATGAGCTTGCGCATGAGCTTAGGAAAAAGAATTGGGAGGCAGGGTTCTTCATAAACTTAAAAGAACGCCTAGAGTCTGAGGCACGAGTCGATCAGCTTTGAAGATGGCTTGGCGGGCGATGGCAGCTGATCTATGACTACGAAGATTTTCCAAACAGCATCTGGGACCTGGACAGGTGTTGTGATATATGCCCGCACAATTTCGAGGACGATGACGGTATTATAGACTACGACATATCATTTCTATTTGGGAGGGCTTGACGAGTTTGAGCCTCCCGAATTAGATCAGGATGAACGACCTCTATATAATGATGAAGATTACGAACAGGACGAAGACGAATTTTTTTAACGCTATCCTATGATAAGTTAAGCTTAACAGCTACGGCTTTAGCTTCAGTTCCTGTTGGTGGAGAGGGAGGGGAAGGGGATAGGTGGAGCTGCCTGTGGTACATGTTCTATAGCTTATCATGGGGTTCCATGTATAAGTGAAAATAAAGATCTGCTGGATATTTAGAATAAAAATCTTATTTAGTAAGAAAATATAAAATCGCTAGGTATAACGTTTGAAAATATCGGTTTCCAGCACTTTTATAATTAGATAAAAACTATTTAATTAAATAAAAACTATTACCCTTAGCGCCACGCCTGACGTTATAAGTGGCACGATAAGTAATCCTTTATCCCTTTTAGTATAAATACCCAGTTATAATACTTATTTAAACTATATATTGAACTAGTGCGATGGCGTAACAGGGAAGAAGCCACAAAGAGAACTACACCCACAGAACGTTATAGTCGGCCTGAAAGGCTGACTCCCAGATTACTGGTCCTCCGATCAGAGGGACACAAATGTAACTGACGTAGAAAAACAGATACGTACCTAGTATGGAACAAAACCTAGTATGTGACGGTGCCTAGCATGGAACGGAGCCTAGCATAGAACAACAAAGGAAACGCAACCGTGGATCAGGTCATCTTCCTTCGATCGAAGGGCCAGCATGTTACTGGGCTTTTAATGGGAGGTCTTCGTGGTGAAAATCGTCGGATCGATTGTTGATTGAAAGAAGCACGGTTCAAAGAACCGCGCGGCACGGCCTCTTTTTGACGGTAGCACGCGCCAGAGAACGCATCGCTATGTACATAAACGGTTACAGTAATATTACACACATAGCCCAAAAAGAACGACAGGGTCGGCCTGAACAAACGCCCCAAGTCAGTATTTCTTTTAACTTTCCTTAGCTGAACCCTGAGAGACTACTTACCACCATATTTCTCTAGGATCTTAAGCACTGCGATACTATATGGGATCTCCAAATCCGTCCCATTAACGTTAATTACGGTTTAAAGTGGTTAGCGGGTGCTTTATTTTAGAATTCCTTAATTACACGCCTGTGTAGCTCGCCAAGGAGTTTATTAAACACATTATGGTTTTAGCATTTGGTGGCCTGCACTGCAGGCCGCTCCCGCGGGCTTCAGGAGGGCCCGCGCTATACTTGTTTTCAATCCGTCCGCAACATCTCGCAGCAATGCGTCCTTGTTCTGTGGCAGACGAAGTCCCATTGGGTAATATTGTAACTGGGGTTCCGGCATGGGAAGGCCGGATGGGACCACAGCAAACATCTTTGGAGGTCCCCGTTCAGTCTCTGCAGGCGTTGTAGGCGTTGCGGGCTAGCGTCGAGTGCTTTAAATTTAGGAGGGGAGCACTTCTGGACCCCGCTCCTTACATCAAGCACAGAGGTTTCTCGCACCTTAGAGTCTCACGTTCCAAGATGTCGGGCATCCTCCCCGTAACTCACTGGAAGTCCAGCGCCACCGCCAACGATGGTGAGGGCGACATAGCCTCCACCGACGTACCCTTAATCGCCTTAAGCATCCTACAATACCGCTCCCTCTACGGCCGAACTTACCACAGCAAAGGCAGCGGCGCGCAGTACTGGGCGATTAATAACCAGAAGCAAAGTAAAGCTATAGATATCCTCCACCATATGCTGACCCTCCTGCTTAACGGGAAGCTCTATGCCGCTTCGCTTAAGGGGAAGAAGATTAAAAAGGTGCTAGACGTTAGGTGTAGGACTGGCATTTAGGTAATAGACTTCGCTAACGAATTTCCTGATATATCAGTTATTAGCACTAATATCTTGCTAATTTAGCCAACTTGGGTGCAGCCTAACGTAACGTTTAAGATTAACGACTATATTAAACTATAAACGTTTCTAGCCGATTTGTTCGACTTTATCTATATCTGGTAGATACTTAGCAGCATTATGGACTGGATGGTGTTATTTAAAGAGGCGTACCGTACCTTAAAGCCTAAGGGGTATTTGTAAAGCTTTGAGCCAGATACTATTATATAAAGTGATGATAGCAGTATTAAGGATACTGATGTTATAGGCTAGTGGGCTGTTATCTTTACTAGGGGGGGTAAGAAGATAAACTGGTCGTTTAATATTGTTAATGATGACCTCCAGCTGACGGCGATATGGGAGGCTGGTTTTATTAAGGTTGGGGAGAAGAATTTGAAGGTGAGAGCTTCCTTCTGCTTGTACCGTGTTAGATGCTCTTGCTGACAATGTTTCGAAAGACACTAGTTGGATCGTGGCCTAAGGATGAGAAGCAGAAGGAGATTGTAACCTGGGCCAAACTCGTCATTGAGCATGATACCGAAGGATATATCCTCTTTATAGCCACTACACTGGGGTGGACGAGGGAGGACGTGGTGGCGTACATTAAACAGCTGCACCGCGAGATCCGGTCGGGCAAGAAGCAGGGCTACTACCGTCAAAAGGTCGTCTGGGGCCGCAAACCGGAGTCGAGGTGACCATACACAGTGTGAGCCGTCACGAGAGCAGCAGTTATAAAGTTAGATTGACTCAGATCTATTCTATCCCAAGTTGCTCAGCCGGCTCTTTCTGAGCGGAGGGCCGAAAGAGTCTCAAACCGAGCCATCTACAAAAGGAATGTACTGCTGCGGGCAGGTAATGTTGGACGGCGGAACTGTGCCTTGAAAGTAGGCCTGAACATGCCCGAAATAGCAGTTCGACGCCCGCTGGCTCACAACTGTATGCTGTATCCGGGGGTAAAAGCCAAGAGTAAGCTTATGCTGTAAAGTAGAAGCGGGTAATGCGGTTCAGGCGCAAAAACAATGAAACTTACACCAGCAGCTTCCTGCAGCAGAACCATAGATCTGGGGAACCGAGAAGACATCTTGCGCGCCCTGAAAAAGGCGGGATTGATCAGCAATAAACCAGTGTGAGAAACAGTTTGGTCGAGACGTACGATATCAAGGGCGTTATGGGGTCGATGGTATTGCTCGTAAACATGATCGGGAATGATGTCGGCCTTTGTGTCCCAGCTACTATTAAGTCTGCATAGGTAGAGAAGAGGTTAGTTCAATCGTGTGTCCAATGCAAGAGCAAAGGGGAAACAGGAATGTAAAAGAAGACAGGGAGAGAGAAAAGGGGCTACCAACCCTGAGCCACCATGCTATCAGGCAACTGCGGTCTAAAGGATCTGCACAAGATATGGTCCACGTATATGGGATAGATGTCCCCGATATACCTGCTCTCGGAAGCCATGTACTCGGCGTAGGCCTTGAATTCTGCCATGGTTGTGAGCCTGTTTCTCCGATACGAATCGGCGCACTGGATGACGAGACGGGAATCAGATATATCTCCCAGCCTGTCGAACCAGCCCGCAAGAGCAGATGCGTCCCCAAGCTCGAGCTGGTGGAGGATCTTGGCCATGACGGGGAAGAGGGCGAGTGGGACGTAGATGGAGTTGAGCAAAAGCGCCTTCAGGTCAGAATAGGTGGCCAGCATTGCCATGTCTTGGATGGTGGCGTCCATTCTGGCGGTAATGTTGGCTGGTGTGGGCCCCCAGAAGGAGCACTTCTCGGGACCTGCGGAATGGCAGAGGCTCGAGAAAGCCCCCATGACCTCGTCTGCCTGAAGGACGTTGTCCCTCCAGTCGTTGTTGTAGTATTGTTCTGCGTCCACGACACCGTCGAGTATCATTCTCCCAACGCGGTCTGGAAACAGGGAGGCGAAAGTAGTGCCTACGAGAGTGCCGTAACTGATGCCGTAACACCACAACTTGGCGTCTGATGGTGGCTGTCCAGCTAGTTCGGCCTCTGCTTCTATGAAGGTGAGCAAATCATGGGCGACCGCTGGTGTGGTCACATAATATCCATAAGGCGACCCGTTCTCAACAGCATCGTTGCACCGCTCTCCGAAGATGGAGCTCGAGTTGTATTGTTCCTCAAGCGTCACTGATGAAATGTTGGTAGCGCCTGTGCGGTGCAGCTTGGTGAAGGCCAATCTTACTTCGACATTTCCCGAGAAGCAGTCGAGACGCAAACCACTGTTGTTCACACCGCGAGGGTCGAACGAGACGAAGTTGTACTGCTCTCCTAGCATCTGCCCCACCATGGTCCGGTATGTGATCAGGAGCTCGACGCCGGAACCACCCGGACCGCCTAAAAAAATGTCAGTCCGATCGCTGCATGAAGATCGGATCGATATGATCTTACCTGGTATGAGCACAATACTCGGAGACTTCACCGTGGCGTTCTTGCCAGCCAGTTTGATGAACGCAATCGACGTCGTGCCGAGACTTGGATTAGCGTAGTCCAGCGGAACGGCCAGTTGGGAGCATCCAAAGTCACCGAAACACGGCGTCCACGTGAGGTTCGTTGATGGCTCAAGCTAGATAGGAGGTAGGTAAAATGTGGTTAGTCGGGACGCTGAAAGTGACAGTCGTGATTCAGCGAAGTTCACGACAAGCCATACTGCACTCACATTTTCAAACTCATAGACCATGCCCGGATCATGGGAGCCATTGGCTTTGCATCCTAAGCCTGTGGCCAAGCTTGTGACAAGAGTGACTGTGAGTGCGCTTGTAAGTCGAGTCATTGTAAGTGATGAAGGTTTTTCGGTGAGTAAGTGTTTTTGGAATGTTGCTTGCAAGACTGAGATGTGTCGATTCCACGCGAAATCGTCGAAATATTTATACCAAAAAATAGCCATCAAACTTGTCGGCTTAGATTGCTCAACTCCTCAGACTCGAATCCTTTCAACGCAACTAACAGTCATTTGGGGCTCCACTTCTACGAACCAGCCAATCAATGCGTCCAATGACACAAGAACCCGGGGACATACTGCGTAGTGTAACTCCTGCTCAAAACGCCGAGCCCCATTCTTGTCCTCAACGACCGAGAGCCCAGACGCAGACATGGACTGGGAATCCATCAAGAAAATGGATGAGTGACGCGTAAGTCGGGGCTGAGGTGCAGCAATGGGTGCCCGCCATCTCCTTTCTTGGCGCCCCACTTGTACGAACTAACCAATACATCTCCCTCATGAGACGGGACAGGCCCGCATCCGTCTCAGGACTTGGCCCGATTGGCCAATTCGGTCTCCTTCCAGGCTTTTTCCAGTGCACCATCAGTCACCCTCTGGGCTTCCTCTGCACCGTTCGACTTTCCTCATTCAAGTATCAATCGCAAACGATGTGGGAGACAGCCTCGACTAAAAATCTCGGCCAGCAACCTCAAGTGATGGACAAGATTCAGAATGAGAACATGAAGACAGCCAGTCAAGCCTGGCGAAAAAGGCCTCGCAATTTTGCCCCAAAGTCAAGACTGGGCTGCCGGACTTGCAAGTAAGTCCTGACTCTGGGTACCGCTACGCTGGGTTCGAACTGGTTCAAAAGCTGATATCTAACCTCGGTGCAACCGGCAGGATAAGACGCATAAAGTGCGATCTGTCTCAGCCTTCATGCTTGAAATGCCTGTCCACAGGCCGCACCTGTGACGGCCATGGCGATGTGCGACTCATTGTCAGGGCCGACGCCGGAACAAGCCTTGGTCACAATGACAAGATCAACACAACTATAGACGGCGCCTGCAATGCCATTATTCCGCACACTCTGGGGCCGTTTATGATCGTACCATCGGCTGGGTCAGCGCCTACTGAGGCAATGGGCTTTTTCGAGTGCATCTCAATCAAGCATCTGGACGAATATCACGCCTGCGAATCATGGCGGAACACTCTCATGCTCTTCTCCCAAACAGTGCCACCTGTGCGACATGCCGCCATCGCTCTAGCCCTGCTCCACCGAATTTGCCTGGATCGCGGCTCTAGCAACCCCTTGAAATCTGACAAGACTCCCTTGCTTCACTACAACCGGGCCATCCAACTTCTTCTAGATCAGAAAACTAGCGACACCAACGAAAGAACATCCATCACCATCTTAGTCTGCTATCTTTTCATCTGCTTTGACCAGTTGGCAAGGAACTACGTCCAGTCAATGAAGCACCTGCGCGGAGGCGTGGAGCTTTCGCGTACCGTTAACAGGCCTTTGATGAACAACAACCATGACATCGACACCACGCTCATCGGTCATATCACACGGCAGATCCGCCGTCTCGACATGCAAGCCGTGACGTTTTTGGTTGACTGGACTCCCGCCGACATACCGCCGGAAGACATCCCGCGGCTTCAACTTTCACCCTCCAACGGCACCCCGTTCAAGTTCCAATCCCTCCCTGAAGCTGCCGACCAACTCCAAATCCTCGTCGCCGGAGTAATGCGCCTCCTCAATTTCGGCGCCCCAAGACCCCCTCCAACTCATCCCTCCTCCCAACTGACAGCCACTCTCCTCACCCAACTCCAAACCTGGTCGCATCTCTTCGAAACCATGATGCTAGAACTGAGCTCTAACGCCCCGTCCGCCTCCAACCATCATTTTCCCTCCCTCCTCCGCCTGCACCACACCATCAGCCACATCCTTCTCCAAGTCCACAGCGTCCCCGGACCCGACAACATGAAGGAAATGGCATACGACGCCCACCTCCCCGACTTCCAGCACTGCATCTCCCTAGCAGACACCATCGCAGCCGCATCTGATACTGATAGATACCCCCCAAATGGGCCTACATTCACACCCGAGGTGGGAATCATCCCCGCGCTGTACATCATCGGCGTGAAATGCCGGCATCCCGTAGTGAGACGTGAGGTTTTGGGTATCTTGCGAAGGCGGGAGAGGAGGGAGGCGGTGTGGGATATGGGATTGCGGCGAGGGTGGTGGAGAGGGTTATTGAGATTGAGGAAGGGGGTGTGTCTGGGAGGATGGTAAATGAGATGGGAGGGATTGAGATGGGGCAGAGGGTGGAGAGTGTGTCTTGGGTGCACGTTGTTGAGGAGGAGAGGGTGGATGTTAGGTATATGTTTTGTGGGAGGAAGGGGGAGGTTGTAGAGTCGATTTTGGTTTGAGGGTGGTGGGCAGGCCCTTATTATCTACCTTGATGATAGCTACCTAGGTACCAAGGGTTTTTGTAACTAAAAGGCAGTGAAGAAAACCCATGTTTTGTGCGACGAATCTAGGCACACCAAATTTCCTTTTTCGTACCTCGCCCACGTGACGTTGCTCACCCCGGCTTAAGGCCCGGCTCAGGATTTGCTCAGGCTTGCTCACCCTAAGAACCATTTCCGGAAGGCTACGCCGCAGCACGCACAACTACTTCAACTCTAGCCGAGCGAGCCCAGAATTAGTCCCATACATAAAAATAACTAAATTGGTCCCCCTCTTCGAAAGCGATGGTTCTGCCTTTACCGAGCCTTTTCCTCGACATCTCACACTAAACCTAACTGCATTGCATACACTCTTCTGTTATTTAATACCTTAAACTCATCACTACCCTCAACAAAACGCAAAGAGACGGAGCTCGAATCAACGGCCTTCAAGTCAGCAGATGCTATTATTTAGCAGGCGGTAAGGAGAGGCCTTACAGCAGACCGCTTCAAGATCAACACTCGCGCGGTTTGAAAGAATCTGAGGCCTAAGAGCAAAAAACGCTATTCAAGTGTACTTGAGATGTGGCATTCATAAGTGAATATCAGTATTACGCACATGGTTTACACCGAGATCTAACAAACTCTAGATATGAAAAGATATACAGGCCTTCCAATCCTTAAGACATATAGGTTATAAAGCATTTTGCTAAACCTGTAGCCTGCGATTGGTAGTAGTATGCGTTCGCGTGTTGTTGGTGCTGATGCGCTTGTGGGTAAGTCGGATTTGGGTATCCCTGTGGGTATCCCTGTGGGCATCCCTGTGGGTAGCTTTGGGCTGGGTATGCCGGCGGGGGTTGGAGGTATGCTGGTGATATGGGTGTTGCTGCTGCTGCCGGATAGTGTGAGGGTCCATTGAAGGCCATGGAGGGCGGCGCCGTCTGCACCCTTGGGGGCTGTCCGTGCGGCGTCGTAGGCAGGATTTTTGTTTCTCCCCCCTGTGCGGAAGATAGCTGCTGAGCTGGTGCATTACCTTGGAAATTCGGAGGGTACACTCCTTGGCTGTGGTCGTGGCCGGTAAGGGGGTTCGGCACAGGATGAGGGCCGGGTCGCTGCCATTGCGGTGCCTGGTACAATCCCTGTCAAAAAGTCTGTGTGCAAACACCGTTTTCCCACCTAAACTCAGCACATTGCAAACAAGAACGACAACGTTCTACAAAACTATAAAATAAACTAAAATTCTAATGTGCATCAATTTAAACCTCGTTTACTTTAGCAAACTCCAAATTTAGATAGGTTTTATCTTAGGGATGAGGTAACGGTTTGAAGATCGGTATAACTGAAAGATTTCGCTTCAGGGGGTTTTAGCGGATATTATAGCGGGGTAGCGAAAGTGGCCTGTGCACACAGACTTTTGAGGGTCACTGTAGACCGGCAGGGGCGTCGTTGTGACGGCGGGCTGCTGGGTCGGCGTCGCCTGAATATCGTTATCAGTAAGCTTCCTGGCAGACGGTGGGGTCCATACATGTTGGACGAGCTCGGAATCGATCAATTGGCTAAAGTCTGGCGTGGGTCCAATCGTCAATGCCTTCCTTACCTAGATCGGGTTCCTAGATCCTTAAATACCTGGGGAGTGACTGCCATCGAACTGCCAAGTCCTCACACGGCGCGAAGCCTCGGTCCAGGACCAGGAGCAATACCGTGGCGGTGTGTAATTACCGCAATCCCCGACGAGACGCGTTTGTTCCCCCACCACGAGCTTCGGTTTTCAGCCGCAGCAAGCACGTCCCAGAGAAAAGCATAAAAAGGGGTGGATTGTTGGATTTGTTCCAACCTCAGCCATCGGCTTCCAATAGTTAATGACCATCACGCCATTCGCGGCGCCTTTTCTACGTTCATATTAGCGGTGGACGTAACCCTTGTACCATCCAAGATCTGGAGCCTTGCCTCGACTCGTCTTGATCTCGACGACATTCGCACGCAGAAGTTTCCCGTCCGAATGGGAATCCAAAGTTTCCGTTTGACGCCACATTCTCTTGTCCAAGATGAAAGCCCCAGCTCTCGAATACGTTTATACACGGCTCCCGTCGACAACATGCATCCGGCTGGTTGAGTTCGTGCCTTCTCCTGCCGGTGAGGTGGCCATCTCGCTTTCAGCTGTTGAACTTGACAACGCGCCATCTTTCAACGCGTTGTCGTACACCTGGGGCGACCCGCGATGTCCGTATATCGACCCGGGTCCGGGGGCGCCGCGTGAGGAGTCGTATCTCCAGGCCACCCGGACAATACGCTGCGACGGGGCCCGGTTCCCAGTCCGGCCCAATCTTTTCTACGTGCTGCAGAGGCTCCGAACCGCCGGGACCGACGTGCCGCACCAGCGGTTCATCTGGATCGACGCCATCTGCATCGACCAGAGCAGCGTTTCGGAACGTTCGTCGCAGGTGCGGCTGATGGCGCACATCTACGAATCGGCCGAGTGCGTCATCGCCTGGACCGGCCCGGCCGATGATACTTCGGTGGATGCTATCAGCGCCATTTCTCGGCTGGCGCGGGCGATCACGCTGCCGCAATCCGTCGACCAGGTTCATGCCCTCCGGAAACGGTTCGCTGGCGTGACTGAGGCTGACTTCTTTGACGTGTCGGCGTACGAGACCAAGCTGGGAATCCGGCACATGACAAAACGAGACTGGCTTGCTCTTCTCTCCTTCTTGTACCGGCCGTACTTTGGGCGGGTCTGGGTCGTCCAAGAGATTACATTAGCCCGCCACATTGTCCTGCTCTGCGGACACCTTCGCCTTGCATGGTCCGATTTTGCTGCGGCCGTTTTTTGTCTCTTCGGGCTACCACAGTGGGTAGTCCTCCTCAATCGGGAGATACTCCGGACCTGGATCGCACCTGGATCACCCGAATACGCCACTTTCTATCGTCTGCGGGATGGTGATCCGCGTGAGTCGACGATCCCCTTCGCTGCGATGTCCCTAGTGAGGGCCCGAGTATACTTGCGCGCGGACTTGCCCGAAGGTGCGAAAACACCCAAAACCTTCGGGCTCCGGGCGTTGCTGTCGCAGCACCGCTCTACGGCCGCCACGGATCCCCGCGACAAGGTCTTCGCCCTGCTTTCATTTGCCGACGCGTCTAAGCCACCGCTGACGGACCCCGAGGCGCACGCCGCCGCCGCTGACTACAATCTTCCGGTTGAGGCCGTCTATATCCGGCTTGCCCGGTTGCAGATCCGGTCTTTCGGCGACCTTCGTATCCTGGAGCATCGAGAAGCCGGCCATATGCGGGCCCTTCAAGGTTTGCCGTCGTGGGTGCCGGATTACAGTATCTCGCAGGTCCCTTATAACATGTCGAGCGACGTTCCAAACTGTGACTGGAAGGCCAGTGGGGACGAAAAGTGCCTGGCGGATGGAGGGGACCTCGGGGATCCATTCCTAACCGTCCGTGGCCGCCGGGTGGGAGTGGTTGGAAAAGTCTCTCTCTCGGGATTGGGAGGGGCCATGCAAACCGTTATCTGGGGCAGTATGTTTGACATGGTGGCGGAGCTGCCATGGGCCCGGTTTGTGGACAGCCGACAGCGGGAACATCTGGATAACCCAGATGACCTATCCTTGCGCGAATCCATCGACGTCGGCTCGCTTCCAACGCCCATGGAGGTATTTGCCCGAACCGTGACGTATGATGTCCTTCAGTCGCAGTCTCCCGCGCCAGCTGACGCGCTTCGAGACGGATTCCTTGCCTATGCAGCCGAGAAGTACCTAATAGCGTGGAATGGGTACAGAAGGAAGCTGGTCGGACGCTGGCATCGCTTCAACATTACGCATTTCGATCGATCACCCGGCGAGCGACGTTGCTCACCGATCCTCGCGGCATTCCGCGGCGAGCCGCCGGGATCAGCATACAGCCCTCGGGCTTTTCTCGACAAGGCCGCCGAGTATACCTATGACCCTTTGTCGAACGGGGCAAACCCTATGAGTGGCGGGTTCGAGAGACAGTCCCAGAGGTCTATGTCGTGTCGGGTCCTGTTTTGCACCGATGGTGGGTTGCTGCTCGGACTCGGGCCAGCAGAGATGCGGGCTGGCGATGAGTTGTGGGTTCTGTCAGGGGCGAAAACCCCAAGCATCCTCCGACCGACATCCTCTGGGCGCTACCGCTTCCTTGGAGAAACCTTTGTATACGGTATGATGTATGGGCAGGCCCTGGCGCTTTTCCCCGATGCCTGTGATATAGTCCTGGAATGACTGGGTGTGGAAAGCTGACAGCCACGACCTTCGTCGTCGGGTGGTGGTGATACGTTGGCGTTGTCCAAGATTGCGGTCTTCGGGGTGAATCTTGCGGTTGTAGTATTTGACGAGGATTTGAAGGCAGCAGTTTAGGCTCAACTTGGCATGGCAAAGAAGAGCAGGAACGCACTGTGCAAGAAGTGGTTATTCAGTCAGATTTCTGTCACCGCCCTGCTCGGGATTGGCTCATTTCTCGCGTGGCTTGGCAGCACTTGTCTCAATCCCTGAATGCGGGAGCTCCCGAATCTGCCCTATGGCTCCACCTCATAGCCGCATCAACGTCGAAGTCTTCTCGGCCCATCGAACAGATCCCCGCCAAGAGCGACCATCAAAGCCCGCAAGCTTTGCGGCGGCCTCGAAAACACTCCGCCATCTCTGTGCACCCTTGTGCATCGTTTTGCCGGCGCGGAATCTCCGGACGAAGCAGGATCTTTACTGGCATCGTGATAGTTACAGCGGAAGCCGCCGAAATGGCCCGTTTGACAACGACTCCCAGAGAGGTCCCGCTAACCATTGAACGCCCTAGTTCTCCGCACCGGCTCAGAAGCTCCGATTGAGGCGGGCTTGCAGCATGGCTCCAGCAGAACTGCTACAGTGGGCGGAAAAAAGTTTGACTCCAGCATCAGGTACCGCATAAGCCGCTAGCCGTATTTGGTAGTATGTGGGAAACATCTCAATATTTAGTGTACCAGCCTTCCGCCTTTATCACAGCTATGACACGGTTGGGCATTGTGCTTGCTAACCTATCTAAAATTGCTTGGTCGATTGTATGCCAGACTTGTTGCGCAGCATTGATTAGCCTTTGTAAGGTCTCTTCTGTATCTGGAGCATGCTTAAGTTCTGGATGCCTGACACACCACACCACACCACACACCCCGGGCACCACACACCCCGGGCACCACACAACCCCCTGGGACACCAACCACCACCTTGTATTTAGACCATGGCCCTCGCTCACCTCTCGACTCAGGCCAGGTTGAAATCTTACCCCTTTGTCAATTCTTGCTCGCTGCCACCATTGTGACCACCTTGATCAGGCGTACCTGCCTTTCTTACAGATACCAAGTCGAGTAAGGACAGCTTTTACTATCTTAGCTGTATGTACTGAAGCATTATCATGCATAAAGATATCCCCAGGCTGTATAGAGCCTGGAATTATACCTTTGTATAAACAGCTAATTACCTATACAGAAACACCTTGCCTCACTGAGAGAGGGTTGCCGTTAAGAGGAACTGTTAAAGTACAGCCATCAGTGCCCTGAAGGCACTGCAGTTGCTGGAAGCAACTGCGTACCCTAGAGCCGAAGGCTCCACCGAACCTTCTAGAATTTAGAAGGTTCTAACTCACTATAGGGCCCACAGGGCCCTGGAAGCTTTCAACCCCTCTGGGGTTCGACAGGGTTCTATCACCTTCTGAAACCTCTTTACAGTGGGGCTTTAGCCCCATAGAATCTATTAGAATTTCATTCTTTTCCAAAACCGTATTAGTAAAATAGAAAGCTCCAGAGCCACCCACAGCCTATAAAGGTACTCTCCTCTCCTGTATCTAGCCTTCATTCAAGCAAGCAATTCACTTCTGTCAGAAAGAAGGGTCTAGAAACCACTAGAATTATACATTTATAATAAGTTGCAACAGCGATGTATACACGCACGTAAGTGCAGCCACGCGGCTTCACCACACGGCTTGCCAACATTCACAACTATAATAAGAGGCTCTTTGGCAAAGCTAGAGAGCCACAGACCAGAGCTCCAAAAGCAATACAATCACACAGTTGCAACCCATCAATTCCACCAAATCCAGAGTGCAGCGCTTCTAACAATTAAGAGTCTCATTCGCTCGATACACCAATCGCTCAATCGCACCACTTGCGCACCGATTAGTCAGCAAACCCCAACAAGAAACAATTTCAACTTGTACTTCTGGATTCTACACTAACTAGTTTAATCCACCTACAAGATCTAACAAAATGAACACCAACAATAATGACAAGACTGCTTTTCTAGCTAGTTCTAACGACTAGAAGTTATAGAACCTGCAGTTCGAAGCCTAAGCCGTAGCCGGAGGCATCTGGAAGTAAATTCAGGGGGTAAACCCTTTCCTCGATAAACCTACAGCTCCAAACCCTGCGTACCACAAGTTTAAGACCTTAAGCTAGTTGACTATTACAGCTAGGAGTAGTATATAGTCGGCAGCCGGTGACGACGAGCGTAGCCTAATTAATCAGCAATCTAACCTACTAATTACCTCCCCTCGAGGCTTCTTTATGTCGGCAGGGCCGGTGCGCCTGAGCTTCGTCTCATTGGGGAGACAAATAATCTGTATTGGCACACGGGTCAGCTCAACCCCCGACGAACGATATATTGCTCTCAGTCACTGCTAAGGTGGGGATACCGCATGCAGGCTAACTACGAACAACTACACCGCCATGTGTACCAGTATTCTCGAGCACGAGCTTCCTAAGAAGTTCTCAGATGCTGCCCGGATCACGCGTGGACTGGGGATACACTATATCTGGAAAAAGTTATTATTCTGAACAACGCCCACTGATGAGCTCCGGGACCTTACACTGCTACACAAGCCGTTCGTATCCATCCGTGCGCACTCTTTTTGATCCGCACGTGGAGCGAGCTCCATCCACCCAGCGTACAGTGAAGGGGAACACTCCAGACTGACAAGTTGGTTGCGCTGTCGAGGTGATGGGGCTTTAATCAGTAATGAAGGAATAGAGTAAGGAAGGTGAAAATGCGGTACACGATTCCTTCATTCTCGGACACTATGCATACGGCAACACAGGTGTAAACGAGTGTGGTGTTTTATGTGCAAGCCGAACTATGTAACAACTGGCTAAACAGGTATCTACAACATGTCTCCTCTCCCATATATACCAATCAACCACCCATCACTCTTCTTAATCGTGTCATTGATCCTTCACTGGAAAGTCTGGCACTGGATACAGCGCAGATTATCGTTGAGCGGGCCCCTGAAGTTGACAAATCTGTCTAGGTACACAAGTTAGCACGTATCCACCATTAACACCGTCAAAATTGCAACTTACGGAGTAAGACTATTAATCGTAATCTGATGGCCACCACCAGCAATGATTCCACAGCTAGTGAACACGTTGAAAGAATCGCTGAGGTTGTAGTCCAGATTAGGGGAGATAATCTTAGTAGACGAAGGGCAACCCCCGAGAAGGTTATATACCTAGCTACTGTTGACTTTAAAGGCAGAGAACCCCTGAGCGAGGGGGCTGGTAGTAATAGTGCTGGAGGGGATAGTGACGTCCGCGTATCGGCTGCCGGCATCGAAGTTAGTGTAGAGGCGGATGAGGCCTGTGACCTCGCGGGTTTTAAGGTGCATTACGGTAGGTATATTAAAGACGATGGGGGAGGTGGCTATAGTGGTGGTGGTGGAATCGGGAGTGGGGACCGCACTGACGCTAAGGGCGAGAAGGGAAGAGAGAATGAAGCTGATGAAATGCATGTTGGGTTTTTAGTTTAGGTTTGTTAGAAAATGTTCTGATAATGAAGAAAAAGGGAAAAGAAAGAAAGAAGAAAGAGAAATAGGAAAAAAAAATGAAGATGCTGTTATATAAGATGTTAATAATGTGATAATACTAGAAATGGAAAACAGATGTTAATGGTGCTAAGGGCCAGAATTTATGTTAATAACCTGATATGTATGTACGACCGGTAAAAGTTCCGATCAGCTGCTAAAACGGCTACCTTAAATGTGTTGTAACGATAAGATAAGCATTTGATAAGCTGGCATCAGCTGTCTCACTAATTCACAGTTGGGCCGCAGTATAGCAAGCCCCTTGTTGCTATTCGCTAAAATGCGGACGGACCCTGACTAAGCAAAAAGTTGGGGGAAAATACCCCCTTACCTAAACACGGCCCCCGTGGAATGGCGATTACTTAATATAAAGCCTTACATCTCCACATTATAGTTAAGATGATTTTAAAGATTTAGTCCTGGATTTTCGTTTTAAACCTATATCTCTTGTACATTTCGCTAGATTTTAGTGATAAACTCGCAGCTTTATAAATATAGCTGTAGTGATAGTTAAAGGGGCTTTTAGGGGTAACATTATAGGCCTGATTTCCCGGAGCTGAATCGATCCCTGTGTTGTAGCTATGTGCATTTAGCCCTCGCGAAATTGGGAATAGGAAGGTAAGAGATAACAAAGTCGCCATTAGATTAAGGCATTTAGTTATTAGTTCTCGCTAAGCCATTATCTCACTTCGCGTAAAACCTGTTAACGAGAACTTAAATACTTTACATACTGTATTTACTAACACTATATGATAGGTTATACGGTATTGACAGTCGTTTTGCTTTTAGATCCGCCTAATAGTTTGCACACCAAAATACTAACCTATGCAACCCTATGTCTTTCTCCTCAGCAACACCGCACCCCCTTCCCTTTCAAGGCCAACCAAAACTCGCCCTTCCCCCTTCAAATCGATCTCCTTCTTCATTTCAACGTCCCCATCCAGTTTGCTACCTCCCCTCCATTCCTCAACCTCTTTTCCCCTCAGCTGCTTCATAACCACCCAGGCATTCCCCAGCATTGTGTACCTCGTCTGCGATAAAAACACCCCTGTGATGCCAACCACCATAACAATATGCACCCCCACAAAGACCATCACCGTAGTGAAAAACGCTTTCCCTACCGGCCTGTCGGCAACAACATCAGACACCATATTTGCCTCCGCTGTCAGAGAAAACAGCTCGAGGGTATCATAGTACGTCAGTGTGGCCACCATTCCCAGTAGCCCCTGCACTGCCTTTGCTGCATTGCGTGTTGTTCCAAGGATATCGTTGACCACGGCACTCTGTACCGCATTGAGACGTGTGACGTTATCCCTCCTGTATTCACATAACTGGCAGTCGCAGTTTGAGCACAGCGCGAGTGTGAGGCTGGAAAACCCGGGGTTGATCTGGACTGTCATGCCCGTAATCCAGAGGGTGTCGTTCCCATTACGGTTAAAGATTGCAGGGCCGTCATCGGAATAGATCATCCACGAGGGCGGGGCTGAAAGGTCGAAGACACCTGTCTGGGCGCGATCTGGACTGTTGACGGTTCCGGAGGCTTGGAGGCGGGCCGATGTGGTATTGAAGGACCGGGAAGTGATGTTCCATGCGACGGATGGTTCAGAAATTTTGTCGGCGTCAGTGGTCGCGTGGATATTGACGTTCGCGTTCTCTATGGCCGAGTAGCAGAGCGAGATGGAAAATCCGACGCTAGGAGTGGTGTTCGTCTTGAGGAAGAACCATTCCCTTTCTTCCTTGTCCGGGTACAGGTCAAGCCAGTCGGCTGCTTTGGGGGCGTTGCTGTTGATGATACTATTCCAGTCCGCGGCAGCACCAGTTGTATTGATGAGCAGGTAGGCGTCATTAATCTTCGGGTTCATCGTATTGAAATTGGTCGGAAACCGCTCCAGCCCCGAGACCAGGTAATTCTCCCCGTAGCTCGAGCGCGGGGCGCATAGCGTCACTGGCCACTCGCTATCGTTCTCGACGCCCAGTGGCGTTGCATAGGAGCAATACCCCTCAATGTCAAACTCAACAGAAGGGGAGCCAATGAATCTTGACGGAGTGAGAGAAGATGCCACATGCCCCATGATAGCCGGGTCGATAGGGCGGGTGGTGTCGCCGTATCGCCACCAGAGCTTCGTTAACCCCGGGTCGGGTCTTACACACACGACCCGAAGGTCAAAAAGGTTTGCCGGGCCAGTGTACTCCCTGAGGAGGGTACGTTGGCTTGCAGAAGCGATGGGAAATAAAGCCCGCACTGAGAAACCGGTGTCGGCGATTCCGTCTACCGGGTCCGTTGGAGCCTCATCGTATTCCCCAAAGGTCGGAAATGGTGGGTTGCTGTGCAAGTAAAAGCCCGACTGTATGGGTCTTACTCCGTTGGTGAGCATTTCTGGGCCTGCCCTCGGGCCTACTGCGTACGGTAACGCAGGCTGGACGCTGGTTATCCGGATGAAGCCTGACGATATGTCGGAGAGCAGTGCCGTGGATGTGAGCTGCGATGCAAGTTCAATGACGACCAGGACGGTAATCGCCAGCCCTAGAAAAGTTCCCCTGAGATTGTTCATGGCGGGATAAAACCGGCTCAGCAAGCCAGTTGGGCCGCCATTTTGAAACCGCATCATCGAGATGCCCGGTGCACTAGCGAGCGGCACTTGCCCGAGCTCCAGCGCCAGAGCAGCGAGCATCGAGACGCAGGTGACAAGGTGCATGGCGACCATTGTCCGAATGACGAACGAGATGATCGTGATAGTGCGGATGAGCCATCCGTTGAGAACGATGGCGCGCCACACTAGGCTATTAGAATCTCCGAACCAGAGGAAGCCGAGGAATGATGAGGTTGCAAGCAAAGTCAGAATCCCACCGAAAAGAGCGACGGCGTTCAAAAGCCCGAGCTTGCGTGGCATCGTTGCCATCTTGACGGGAGTCGCTTGGTCTGGACGTCGCCGCGGGAGCTGTGCAATAAAGAGGGACAGGCGATTGTGAGGATGCCTCAGGTACGTAGGCAATTGAGTGGGACCGGGAGCTGTCCGGCTGCCTGGCCTGTCTGGAATACGCGCGCAGTGGGGCCAATTGCTGGGCCCCCCTACGGCTCCTTCATCGTCTCAGGGGTCGGTCGTGCAATAAGCAAAGGCACTTTACCTTGGGTAAATTAATATATCGGTGAGCTGCGCCGTTGACCACGCAGCCAGTAACCGAACGAGACTTGAAACTCAGCCAAATTGAGGGGGGCGCGGCAACCATTGCCACCCAGGCACAGGTCGCACGCACTCTTTATCCCCCAAGTACGAAGGCTCCGAGTCAGGCCAAAGAAAAGGTCTATACTCTCCATGCAAAAATGCGTGATACAATCCTGACTCAGTTTGTTCTGGAACACCAAGGTCTGGCTTTTTAGGTAAATTTCAAGGCCTTGAATGCACCTTGCAAGGCCTTGACTGCATCGTGAACGGCCTTGATTACATTATGAAAGACTTTGATTACATTGGGGGAGGCTGTTATAGAAATTGTGAAAGGCTTGGACCGCATCATGAGAGGCTTTAATTACATTAGAACAGGCCGTTAGAGAATGTGGCAAGGCCTTTTCAGAATAGGAGCAGCCTAAAATAATAAAAGCAATACGATACTTTAACAATCAGAAGGCATCTTCTACACCAGCTGAGGGCACCATTTCTTCCGGCTGGAGCCTCCCCAGGTAAGGTACTTCTTATGCCACGGCTACTTTCCCTCCCCTCATACTATGCTTTTCTGGCAGCTACTGGCTTACTTTTAGCTTATTCAACAAAAACCTTTTCTTTAAACTCTGCTGCACACTGCCACTGCCTGGGAATTTTTACTTCTTCGCCTGTTCTTTTAGGCTTTTATATTTTTTCCTTCCCCTTATTATCATTTTAGTCCGGACAGCTACTATCACCGCCGTGCCGCTAAGTTTAAAGGGAAGGATCATACTTTATAAGGGGGGTACTATAGCCAGGTTAGAGTTAGTGTTTAATCACAACGGGTCTCTCAACCTAGCATGACTTTAATTACTTAGTTTAACAGATTTCCATCACGATAAATGTACATTATTATACTTCTTTAAACATGTTAAAGATTTCAAGGCGTATACCAGATTTGTTATATGTCGTGTCCAACCTAAGGAGGGGGTCGTCCTTCACTTTGCTATCCCGTTAGATCTTATTAAGGATTACTAAGAGATTTTTAATGCTAACTAGGAGCAATTAGTGTTCTGGTCTTAAAGAACAGCTGTTAATATGGAAACATACTTAGTCCCTTCTCAGTTCACTCAGTTCACAGATACTCCTGTTCTCGTTAGCCGTATTATTCTGGGACGCTTTTAGGGACAGTCAGGCCATCTCCCACTCTAAAGGGGCCTACGTGCATGCTGAAAAGGCGTTACACGATAATACATACAAGGCCTGTAATGTGGTAAGCCTGGCCTTACTGTTCCGGCACAGCTGTTTAAGGATTCTATGTGACGACCCTGCAGGCCGTCACTTAGGCCGGGGCGGCCCGACAAATCCCCCGCAGAAGGAACAGTGCGGAAAGACAGTACACACCGTCCAGGCACACTAGGCCAGGGGTACAAAGACCCGAAGCCCCTACAACTAATGAGGTGCTACTTGCGGCATATTAAGTGCTCGCGTTACAAGCAGGAGAAACCTCACAAGCAGAACGCTTACACAGTGTAAAGTGCTCACATAACAAGCACTTACGACACTATAAGTAAGGTACAAAGTACCTCCCAGTTAATTAGTATAGATAATTATAGTTATACCCATAACCACTGTAAAGGACTTTAATTCCTCACACTAATATTTAATTATTCATTTATATCCTACTATTCAGACTCACCTCTATACATTATAATAATAGCAACCTACAGTAACATTAAACCCCCATTTAAGAGTGCTAGCTTAATAAGCTGTCTTCAGAACACCCCTTACCTGTTAACGTCTTACCATACGTTCTGTCTTAACCTACATTAGTCCTTTTAAGGCCTGTGTTAAGTACAGGTTATAATACAATACTAACGTTAAGTTCTAAACGCTATTTATTAAATTCCCAGACACTACCTCTCTCCCACTAACATATTAACCTCCAGAAAAAGAAAGAAGATTAAAAAGGCGTAAGTCTAACCTCAGCTCCCCACTATCAATAAGTTAGCTACACGCCTTAAAAACTTAAACCTCAACTAGTAAAGACTAGTTAAGGAGCTTAACAAAGCCTTCCTTAAAGACACTAAAAGTCGTATTAATCTTATCAAGAAACTCTAAGCCTAACTTAACGCTATTAAACTGGAAAATAATAACCTTAAAGGCTTGTAAAAGAAACAAGTAAAGCTCCCTCCACCCTTATACTTTAAAGGAGACTCTACGTAACTAAAGTCCTAAATAACCCAGCTTTAAAGCTATATCACTTATTATAATAAGCAGTTCTTTAAGGAAGAAGGAAAGGTCAGGTTTACTAAAGCCTTACTAGACAGAGTAACTGCTTATTAATACAAACCCTATATAAAGATAATTAATAACCTCTTTTTAAACAGAGTGCGTAAAAAGGCCCTTAAGACTTAGGCTCTTTTTAATAACTTTAATATATTTATTAACTAACTCCAGACTAAGTTTAAAGAACTAAACGCCCCCTAGCAGGTTAAATAACACCTTATAGCCTTAAAACAGACATCTTTAATCCTTAAGTTCTCTACACGCTTTAAACTAAAAGTAACAAAAATTAAACTCAGCTAAGAGGCCTTAATAATGCTGTTTTAAAGTGGTTTAAAGGAACACGTTACTGGAGACCTTTACTAAGAAGACCGACTAAACCACTTATAAGAACTGGTTAAGATAACTATTAAGGCCGATAATTAATATTATAATTACCATTATTAGAAGAACTTTTAGAAAAAATAAACCCTTTACCAGCTAAGTAAACCTAAGAAGGGGAACTAGTTAACTGTAATAAGTTATTACCCCAGGCTGATAGATATTAATATAGTAAACCGTTAAAACTGACCTAACTGTAATAAACCTTAACAATAATAACAGTAAAAGCAGTCTAAAGACCTATTACAGGTCTAATACTTTAACTGTAATAAGAAAAGACATATAATATAGTAATACCTGTCATTAAAATAAGTTAATTAAAAGCCTGTTCTAGAAGGAGGAAAACACATTAGGTTTAACTCTAAAGATATTTATGTCAGGATAATAAGTAATAAAGAGGACTGCACTTAAATAAATAAGTGTAACTTAAGAGATAAGGAAGGAGAAGAAGAACCTTAAGACGTAATATACCCAGTCTTTAAAAGTGTCCTAAAAAAGTTAGTTATAAAGGTATAAGTCGCAAAAGACTGACTTTAAAGTGGAAACTCAAAACTATTAAAAATACAGGTTACAAAAGACTAACTCTAAGAAGAGATATTCTAATTAGCTGTTATAAGCCTTAAAAACCTCACCTTGTAAGCCTAAGAATTAAAAAAGTTTAAAAAGGACCTTAATTTAAAAATTACTAAAATAGTAAAAGGAGTTAAAAAACTAGCCCTCTAAGCTACCTAAACGGTAAAGTAAGCCTTAAAAGGTAAAAGGGAACAAATTAAGAGAATTAAACTAAAGAAACGGAAATTCTTCTTAATAATACCCCTTAAGACTTTTAAACACTTTAAACACATTAAGTAGATTAGCACCCTTACCTCCCTAAAAGAAGGACAGCTTAGATAACTACCCTGTATTAAAGTTAGTGTACCTTAGATTAGAACCTTAAAGGTCCCCTAAGAAGGTACAAAGTAAGCACACTAGTAAAGGATCTAGGAGCTAAAGGAGAAATATTAAAAATTAGTAAATAAAATAAAGGACTTGTAAGTTAAAGGTCTTACTGTAACGTTTAAGGATAAAATAGTAAAGATTAAGTTACAGCTCTGTAATAAAGTTTACTTTACTAATTAACTTAAATATCGACTTGTTAAAGAAGACCACTTTATAGAAAAACAAGCTGGGTTATTACTACCTAAGTTTTAAGAAGAAGTTTAGGAGAAATAATATATATAGAGGCAAGTGGAAGAAGAGAAGAAATAAAGCACTACTTCCCTTATTTTATACTTTATAACTGTAGCACTAACAGTTAACGTTAACTACCCTAGTTATAAAGATATACTGTAGATCGATTACATATACGATAACTACACTCTTAACTAACATTATAGGCCTAAGGCCTTTTATAACCACTTCTTAAGTATATAAAGACGGGATTATACTGTTGTAAAGGTAAAGTTGGAACTGGCTTATTACTAGGTCTCCTACTCCTTAATAAGAGAATCTAATAATAAGTGGAAGGTTACTGTGGTTAACTAGGCTCCCGCTATATGCTGGTAAAAAGGGGTACTTAATAACTACTTAATTATAACATATTTATTACATCTTAACGGAAAAGTTAAAGAATAACAGAAGTGGGAAGATTACTAACAGATTTAAGAGTAAAAAGATATTATTATAATCTAAGCCTATAAAATGTACTATTAACTTATTAAGGACTTTAAGAACATTATACTGTTTAAAGTTAACTGGACGTTAAAGTGTGAAAACTTAAAAAAGGTTAATTACTAAGTTTACTAAAGTTACCTGTTTTTCTAAAAGGAATTAAGAAAAGGCTACAGGCCCTTTAAAAGGGCTAGAAACTAGTAATTTACTAGTTAGTAAAAACCTTAAGAAGAAGAAAAGGCATTTAAAGGTTAGGTTAGATAAGACCTTAAGGATAAATAATTACTATAACTTAAATATTAAAGGAGTATAAGCACTATTCCGTTAGTATTAATATAACAGATAGAAAAGGGAGGCCGTTTAAGGTAAAAGTAATAATTAATAACAGAAATACTTTTAACCTAATACACCCCTTACTAATCAACTAAAGGAAACTCCCTAACGAAAAGTATAAAAAGGCTATTCCCATATAAAATAAAAAAAGAGGCCTATATTAGTATAATAACAGTAAAGTCACCTACCACTCACCACTCCTAATTAAAGTAAATAGGGACGAATAATAAGTAAACTTTAACGTTACACTAATTATAAGTTATAATATAATCTTAAGTTTACCTTAACTGGAAAAGTATAACCTTATAATTAACTAAAGGAGTAACTACCTTACCTTCAGCAAGTCCCTTAACTATAATTATTATTTAGAGAAAACTAAAAAGGTATTAAACTGTTCTAAAGATATATAAAGCACTTAAAAGCACACTAAACCCTTAAAACTAAGTATAATTTAAGTTAAGTTTACTAAAACAGTTAAAGGATTAAAAGGTTTACTATATTACTTAAATGACGATTTAAAAGGTAAAGAGAAGTAAAAAGCTAATCTATAAATAAGTGAAAAAGTTAATTTATTTAAGGTACCTGCTAAATATAGGAAGTTTACCTTATTTTAAAAAAAGATACTGTAACTACTAGACTATAAATTATAGGATTACAAAATTAAGTTAAAACTAAAAGTAAAACTCTGTAACTTCCAGTCTTATTATTTAAACCCCTAACAGGCAGAAGCCCTAAGGGAGTACATTAATAAAAATCTAAAGAACGGATTTATTATAAAGTCCCAGTCCCTAGCAGGGTACCTAGTGCTGTTTATCTTAAGAAAGGGAGACGGTAAATTACACATAGTTATTAATTACTAAACGTTAAACGAAGATATAATTAAAAACCGTTACCTATTACTACTTATTACAGAAATGTAAAAACGGATTATTAAAGTAAACTGGTTCTCTAGTCTTAATTTCCCTATAGGGTTTAACCACGTTAAAGTAAAGGAAGAGGATAAATATAAAACAGCCTTTTAAACTTATAACAGGCATTACTAGTACTGTATCATGCTAATAAGATTAATAAACGCCCTTATAACCTTTTAAGGCCTTATTAACAATATTCTCTACCCTTTCCTTAATAAGTTTATCTTTATATACTTAAACGATGTTTTAATTTATTCCGAAACTTTAAAAGAACATTAAAAACATATGCGACAGGTTTTAACAGCTTTTAAAAAGGCGAAGCTGACAGTAAACTTAAAGAAAAGCCACTTCTACATTTAGGAACTAAATTACTTAAGGTTTAGAATAACCCCTAAAAAGCTTAAAATGTAACTGGAGAAGATAGAGGTAATTAGAGATTAACCTACTTTAAAGAATTAGAAAGAGTTATAAACCTTTATCAGTTTTATAAACTTCTATTAATATTTTATTAGGTACTTTACGAAAATCGTAAAACTACTTTACAAACTTACAAGTAAAAGAAAGCTATTTAAATAGACTGATAGATAGTAGAAGGTGTTTAAAGACCTTAAGTATACCTTTATTACAGCATTAGTCTTAACCCTTCCCGATTTCTTAAAGCCCTTTTAAGTCGAAACAGACTCCTTAAAATTCGTAATCGGCAGGGAACTTAGCTAAGTCCAGGACGATAAGAAACACTACCTAATTACCTTTTTATTAAAAAGAATCTACAGGCTAGCCTTATAATATCTAATTTACAATAAAGAACTAATAACGATTATTTAATGTTTTACAAAGTAGGCACCGTATCTAAGCAGCATAAAAGAACCAGTCTAGGTCTTTTCGGACTATAATAACCTCCAGTACTTCTTAACAAAGGAACTCAGCTTATAATAAGCACAGTGGGCAGAATTAATAGCCCCGTTCCACTTCCAGATCCATTACATTAAAGGGAAAGATAATAGGTAAACTAATACTCTTAGTTAAAGATAAGACCATAAAGATATTAATCCAGTCCTAATCCCCGTTATTATATTTAACAAAGTTAAAAACGGTATATTAAAATATACACCGTAAGTGTTAGATAACTAGATGCTAGAATAAACTATTAACGTCTGTATAAACTTATAAACAGAGTATAACGTCCATTAATAATAATAGGACTTTTAAGTAAGACAGTTAACAGAAGGAACTTACAAGTATAAGTGCCCTTTAGGAGACTTCTTAAGGTATGTGTAGGACTATAAGAAGGAGTACTTAATGTACCTAAATTATAATAAAACTAGTTATTAGCTAAAGTAGCTGCCAGAAGACGCAGACAGCGCATCTAAACTAGGAGTAAGGCTTTAATACTAAGAGAAACTGTACATTTATAACCTGAATAAATGGAAAAAGTACGTCTAGCAAGTTTATAAGTCTTAACTTAAAGGACATATAAGTTAAGCTAAAACTCTTATATAAGCTTAATAAGCGTATACCTTTCTGGGAATAAAAAAGTTAATTAAGAAGGTAGTTAATAACTGTAATATTTACTACTAAAAGCAGAACTAACATTATAAGCCTTATAAGCTTCTTAAACCACTCCCTGTACTATAAGCACTATAGGGCTTAATCTCACTCAATTTCGTCACTAGGATCCTAAAGTCTAAGGACCTTATTACAGAAGTCACTTATAACCAGATCCTTATAATAGTTAACAGATTAATAAAGTAGGCTTACTTTTTATTAACCTTAAAGGACATAACAGTAAAGTAACTTATTTATATATTTAAGAAAAAGGTAATTTTACAATACTTTTAGCTAGATAACATTATTACAGATTAAGATAAACTAATCGTGTCGAAGTTTTAATAAGGATTAATGTAAAGAATAGGTATAAAGAGTAAGCTTTTAATAGCATTTTACTTATAAACAGATAATTAAACGGAGCAAGTTAATTAAATACTTATAACGTATCTTTAAGCTTACGTTAATTTCAAATAAGATAATTAGCTTAAGTTATTACTAATAGCACAGATAGCTTATAATATAATATTAGTTAAGTCAACAGGCGTGTCATTATTCTTCGTAAATTACAGTAAAAAGCCTAAACTCTGTTAAGGCCCGCTTATTAACGCCCCTTAAGCTGCAGTCTACATAAACTAGATATAAAAACTGTATAATTACCTGTAAGCTAAACTTAAGTTCACACGCGAATAAATAAAAAAGTTTACTAATAAACATTAAATTAAGTAACTAATACTTAAAAAAGAACTTTATTATAATAGTAAACGAGTTAAGGGACTGACTTTTTAAAAGGGGGATTACGTTTACCTCTTTTCACGAAACTTACATTTGAAACGACTTAATAAGAAGCTTAACTTTAAAAGGTACAGACCGTTTTAAATTAAAAAAAAAGTTACTACCTTTAATTACAAATTAAACTTACCCGTTAGTATAAAGGTGCAGATTAAAGTTTTTCATATCTTACTTCTAAAACCTGCCTTAAAAGGAGTTCCTTTAAAAAAGAAGATTAAGATTAACACTAATAAAGATAAGTATAACGTTAAGGAAGTTATAAATTCACAAAAAGGAAAGAATATGTTTAAGTATCTTATTAAATAGTTAGATTACAGCCTTAAAAGTAACTTATAAGAATTAGTTAAGAACCTTAAATGCCCAGACCTAATTACGGAATTCCACTAAAAGAATCCAGACTAATTAAAGTTAATAATAAGAATTAGAAAAAAGATAAGATCTGACATCTAAACTATTATACTGAAAAGTAAGACTACTATAGGACTTAAAGCCTAAAAAGCGGTAAGAAACTCCTTAATAAATATAGGAGGACATTTATCAGAACCTTTAACTAAGGTTATAAAGACCTTAGACTTAATAAGGAGGCTGGGCCTCTAAAGCTCTTAATAAGCTTTACATAAAAATAAGTGCTAACAGAGAAAGAAGTTAGTAAAAGAAAAAAAGTCGTTAAAACTCTTGTGGGAAGTTAAACTTATAACCTCTTACTAAAAAAGGCAGTCATAAACTAAGTTATAAAGCGACCGCCCGTTACAGAGACCCCGTTAGAAAATTCCCCCAGTTAAAAGACTTTACGTTGTTAGGAGGGGCGTTTAACCTGGCTTCCTTACTTTCTTAAAATTTTAATAACTCCACTTCACAACTAAACGCTTTCACAGCCTAGTCCTTAAGACAGGACCGCTGCTTATAAAGGCGCGCTAAGTGCGTTAACGCCTTTTAAAGCTTAGTAATAGCTTCGTAGAGCTGCTAAGTAACAGACTTAACTTATAAGTTAAGACTCTATTTTTTAATAAGAAGAGCCTTTAACTTCACTTTACTAATATTAAAAGCGTTATACTGGGAAGGCTAATACCTCTTTAAATAGTAATTATAACTGTTAAACTGGTTTAAAACCTAACAGATAAGTAAAGGGTTAGCAGACTTGCAGAAAAAATAAGGGGACATTTTACCATTAAATACGTGTATGTAGGCTATAAGGTTTAGATGGCAGTTAGTACTTTTACCCTGTTCCCGTTTTAAAACCTAAGAGCTAGACACCTGTTACATGGTGAAATGGTGAAAGGAGAAACTTACCTTTTAAGTTCTTTATGGGAAAAGAACGTTAAAAAGGGGGAATTGTGTGACGACCTTACAAGCCGTCACTTAGGCTGGGGCGGCCTGATAAATCCCCCGTAGAAGGAACAGTGTAAAAAGACGGTGTATACCGTCTAGGCACACTAGGCTAAGGGTGTAAAGACCTAAAGCCCTTATAACTAATAAGGTGCTGCTTACGGCATATTAAATGCTTACGTCACAAGCAGGAGAAACCTTATAAGCAGAACGCTTATATAATATAAAGTGCTTATATAATAAACACTTACGACACTATAAGTAAAGTATAAAGTACCTTCCAGTTAGTTAGTATAAATAGCTATAGTTATGCCTATAACTACTGTAAGGGACTTTAATTCCTTACACTAATATTTAATTATTCATTTATATCTTACTATTCAGACTCACCTCTGTGCATTATAGTGATAGCGACTTACAGTGACATTAAACCCCCGTCTAAGAGTGCTAGCTTAATAAGCTGTCTTCGGAACGCCCCTTACCTGTTAGCGTCCTGCCATACGTTCTGTCTTAACCCACGCCAGTCCTTTTAAAGCCTGTGTCGGGTGTAGGTTGTAATATTCTAATAACGCATTTTCGCACAGATAAGAGGGACCTCATTTTTAGCCCCAGCCCTCGTACAATCAACGCTAAAGCTCACCTCCTAATCCAAACTTGTCGCTTCCGCTAATCCATTTCCTTCAGAGACTCGAATGAAGAAGCCTAAAGGCTACTGCATCAAGCCTTTATACCCACTAACGTCACCCTCCCAGCGTCATCCGAACTAAGCAGCTCCGTCCCAATCTCCACGCTAAGATACTTTTTCGCCCTCGTAAGACACACCCTTATGGCAACGCCTAATCCCAGAGTAATATACCTCCCCCAAGCAACAGTATGGCCCCTATTCCCAATAATAGCCACTATTAAATCTACCACCTCCTATATATACATCTCCTTTATCTCTGCCTCCAGCATCCACACCTCGCCTCTGTAGGGCTTCGGTAAGGGAATAAGGGACTCTTTAATAAACTCCCGCTAGGAGATTTTAAATCCTGTACTAAAGAAATACCCCTTTAATCCCCACACTTTATTATTTATAACTTCTATCACTTTATTCTCCCCTTTAAGGAGGTGTTTTAATACATCCCTAATAAGCGTAACATACACCTTTATAAACTTACTATTCTCCACAAAGCCACTTATATTCTTCCCTAAGCTAATAATAAACGGCCTACTAACGGCTTTAAGCGTATTAAGTAGGTAAGAAAACAGCCCTAACGGGGTATATATCTTACTTAAGGAGTTATTAAAGATAAAGGTTAAATTAATAATAGCTATAAAAAGGGTGTTAGTGTTAATAACGCTAACTTAGATATTAGTCAAGACGTGGGTAATTATAAGGGTAGTTATAAGTTTATACAGGTTTAAAGTGTTATTTTAGATATAGCTGGGAATAGTACTATCTAGGGGATCCCTGGAAATAATGGTGTTAGTATATTAAAGGGACGGGGTTAGAAAGAGGGAAGAGGAAAGAGGAGGCGAGTGTATTAAGTGTGAGTATAACTAGAGGTGTGGATGTAGAACTTACGACTGCTTAGGGATAAGGAGGCTAAAAGGCCTTTAAGGATAGAGGTGAGTCCCGCTTTTTAGAAATTGTCTAGGTTATAGTCTGTTAAAATTGTTAGCGCTTAGTTATCTAGAAAAGTGAGAAAGAGGTGTATACTAATAATAATGCTGGCTTCGGCTACCTTTTTCTTAAGCAGATTAAGGTTAGAAAGAGACTGTACGCCGTTGTCACGAAGCCTGGGTAAGCCTTGTTAAGATGGGCAGCATCCGCTTCAGAACGGATAAGGGCTTTAATAAGGAGGCCTGGATAAGCTGTAATAACGGCTTTAAGGACTGATACGCTAATGTTACCCGTCAAGCTGATATTGTGAAAGTTAACTGTTTGGTTTTTTATAAGGGGCTAATAATTTATAAGAGTTAAGCTGTTATAATTCCAGTTTAATAGTAGAGTTACGATAGCATAATGCTCGTTACGATCTAAAGGGGGAGAAGGGAGTTTAAGTGTAATCGGGCATTATATCTGCCCCTACTTCCCCTTACTAATTAAAGTTATCATACAGTTAAAGGTGTGATAAGCTGCCTTAATTAATAACTTTAATTAATGCTAATACATTATAGAAGTAGCGGAATTGGTTCCAGACTTGCTAATTGTTGTGATGTAAAAGGGGTCAAGGCATTAGAAAACAGTGTGTTAAAGGTGATTAATTATTTCTATCTTCAAGAGCGGAAGCCGTGGTATTATAGCTGTGAGGGTGGCCAGTGCACGAAGTGCATTGGCCACACTCGCTTCTGCGAAGCGAGGTTGGCTGACTGAATACGAGGTTGGCAGTGGAGTCTGGCGTTCTTAGCTGTGCCGATCCACGAAGCTAGTGGCTTCGTGCGTGCGCGGATCCACGGAGCCAGCTGCAGAGCGGCTGCATGGATCTAGCCACACTGTTCCAGCCACACTAGCCGGGTTAGGGTTGTGAAAACCCAACAGTGATAAATAATAAATGGATTTCTATATAGTAATAATAATTAGGTATAACATAATGTTAAGTTAACCTTAATTAATAAAGTATAACCTTATAATTAACTAGAAAAATAGCTACCTCTCACTTATAAGGTTTCTATATTATAATCACAATCTAAATAAAGCTTAAAGAGCTGCTTTAAGAGTAATAAATAAGTTAAAAGATATATAAAGCTCCTTAACAAATAATAAGTCCTTAAAACTAAGTACATTTTAAATCAAATTCACTAAGATAAACAAAGGGCTGATAAACTATCTATAAGACCTAAATAACAATTCAGGATATAAATTAGCTGAGGTTAAAAAAGACCTTTTAAAGGTTCTGGAAAGTACTAATATTATAAAATGTTCCGAAAAAAGATACTAACACTACTAGACTACAGACTATAAGATCATAAAATCAACCTTAAACAAGAAACAAAACTTAAGTACCTTAAACCTTACCATTTAAACTCTAAATAGGCCAAGGCCTTAAAGGAATATATTTAAAAGAATTTAAAATAAGGGTTTATTAAGGAATCCTAATCCCTAGTAGGGTATCTAGTGTTATGTATCCTAAAGAAGTGAACTATTAAATTACATATAATTATAAATCACTAAGCCTTAAATAAAGATATAATTAAGAATCGCTACCTTTTACCACTTATTTTAAAGATGTAAGAAAGGATTATTAAAGCTAACTAGTTTTTATCTATTAACTTTATTAAAGCCTTTTACTATATTAAGACAGTGAAAGGATATAAATATACAATTACTTTCTAAACTTATAATAGGTATTACTAATACTGTGTTATACCTATAGGCCTTACAACCACCCCCATAACTCTTTAAAACCTTATAGACTATATCCTCTAACCCTTCCTAAATAAGTTTACCTTTATATATCTAAATAATATCTCAATTTATTTAGAAACATTAGAATAATATAAAAAATATATATAAATACTCCTATCAGCCCTTAAAAAGGCGAAACTAAGAGTAAGCCTTAAGAAAAGCTAATTCTATATTTAAAAATTAAACTTCTTAGGATTTAAAATTACTTAAGACAGCTTAAAATGTAACTGGAAAAGATAAAGGTAGTAATTCTAGACGTAAGCTTCTATAGTGGCACGTTTAATTAATATTTTGTTTCTTTTTAAATTTTTTCCAATAAATGTTAGCTTTACTCTAGCCACCACGTCTCTATCCTGCAGTTTCGCTTGATTTTCTAAGTTTTTTATCTAATAACCTCTAAACATGTCAGATCAAAGCTCTCTCTTCCACATTTAATACATTCGGGGCTATATTACTTATTTGTCTTACACCGTAAGAGCTAAAAGCTCCGCCTGTAAGGGCAAGCAGTCCCTCTACTGCTAACTATCTACTGTCGGGGCGTGGTCGGGGCGTTTCTACCCCACCCAATCTTCTGTTTATCCTACTGAAATATATATAGTTTAGTCTCGATTACTAAACGTAATAATAGGTTATAGGGTTAGTGCCTCATATTAATGTATATTATAAGTGAGATAGGGGTGTAAGTAGGTTATTCTCAGTCTTATTACGCTTACGCCCCTTAGTTATAATAGCTCGGAGGTCCTACGTCACCTCCTTTTTCATCTGGGGTAGAAAAGAAGACCCCTTCAGCCTAAGGCAGCTCCCCAGAGTTTAACCAGGACTAAAGCGTTAACGGCTTAAAGGTAACTCTGTAATATCTCCCTCTTTTAGTCTGGTCTTCTTTATACCACTTTGGTTATTACCAGTTTATTATTCTTTATTTATTATAACTTTCAGTTCTACGCTTTACTAGCTCGCTTCCTTTAGGCTATTATTACTTCGTTCCTTCTGTCCAGGGTTATTAATATAGCTAATTAACCTTCGTATACCTCCTTTAATAGCTTTATAAATTCTATCTAACCTTATTATTAAAGTTAGTTAGCCTTTATAATTCTTACAGCTCTACTCTCTAACCTTTATAAATTCTTCTTTCCTCTTTAACCTTCCTTTAAAACTTTCTTCCTTTAACCACTAATTTCCTCCTCTTAAGCTTTAAGCCTTATATATCCTGTAATCGCCTCTTTATACCCTCGCTTACTTACTTTTACTGTTATTATATCCATCTTAAGCCCTTATAAGTGTAACTTTAACAGCTTTAATTATAACTCTTTTATTACTACCGCTTATAATTACCTTATTAATACCCTGTTAGTTATTTATATTATCCCCTTTCCATTATGTTATTAACGTATTAAAATTGCTGGCGTCGCTTCGTTCGTCATTCCGCGACGGCCCTTCGCTACGCTACGGGGCGCTCCATTCCTCACTTTCGCTCCTGGCAATTTTGGCGTGGGGTATTAAGCTTATTTAAATAAGTGCAGCGAACAAAGCGACAGAAACCTGTCCGGAGGCCAATACATCTATTTAAAGAGATAAAAGAATAATTAAAAATAAATCTTACTTTTTAAAGCCTTATTTTTTACGATTTAAAGACTTTATTTTATACAGTTTACAAGCTTTCTTTATAAAGTTTACAGGCTTTCTTTTACGGACTTTACAGGCTTTATTCTACAGGGTTTACAGGCTTTACTCTACAGGATTTACAGGCTTTATTTTACAATTTACAATTTACAGTTTTTT
>Ga0247758_1000070_pt1 | contig 71009 bp, 61 predicted proteins | sample UWRJL156409C4_FD_180950 | JGI IMG/M metagenome (GOLD analysis project Ga0247758, IMG submission 180950) | Plant litter microbial communities from Arlington Agricultural Research Station in Wisconsin, United States - UWRJ-L156-409C-4 | ecosystem: Environmental > Terrestrial > Plant litter >... | reverse complement strand
TATGAGGTAACGGTTTGAAGATCGGTATAACTGAAAGATTTCGCTTCAGGGGGTTTTAGTGGACATTATAGGGGGGTAGCGAAAGTGGCCTGTGCACACAGACTTTTTGAGGGTCACTGTATGACGAGGGACTTGGAGGAGTTTGGGGTTTATCCTGCGGTGTGGTTGTGAGCGACGAAATTTTCAACTTGAAGCCGTTGACGCTGGCTTAGGGGGTTTTCCTTCGACCGAAGCTCTCGTGCGTTCCATGGTTGACAGTTCCAGTGTCACTGGGGCGTCTAGGCCCTTTCGGCTTTTGGCACGTGGAACGAATGGGGATGCGTCTGTCATGCAGAGGCAACCAGTTTTGTACGACAGGGGGGTTCCTGCAGCCCCCGCCCAGGCGAAAGAACTCCATTGGGTGAGCTTTTTGCTTTGCAGAATCTCAATGAGAACTGGACACCAAACCCCCTGCTCGGATGTCCCGAACCGTCGAACCGGATGTCTCCGCCGCCACGACAACGCACTATGGATACTCTGACACGTCCTGGGACCGGCCGCTATTGGCTGTTGGCTGGGTTCGGTACAGCTTGGGACAACCTTTCGGAGATAGCTGCATTCGAACCTGCACGGTCAGGACCGAGTTAGTCTGTACATGCGTCGAAATGCACTTCATTACAAGGATCTTGGGATTGCCATCCCATAATTACCAGCGGTCTCGCCGCGTCCCGAGCTCCTGGGCCCTTCACCGAGACATCTGTGTCTTTCCCACTTTCAACCTCGCAGTATGCTCGCTGACCTGGGTTTATCGCCACCCCTCGGGGACTGGTACAATACAGCTGGCGTCATTGTCGTTTTGCTAACCGTATCACTCCTGTATCGACTCGGCCGGGACGATGGCGGACCGCCAATGATGGCGGAAACAATCCCCTTCCTCTCCAACATGATCGCTGTTGTGACGAAGCCAGTCCCTTTCTGGGATCGCGCCCTGAAGATGATGCAACGACTCAAAACCGACATAATCCGATTCCGGCTCGGCCGCGTCCCTGTGTACGTCATCGTCGGCGACAAGAAAACCAACGTGCTCTTCCGCATGAACACAGGCTTCTCGGTGAAGCGCGTCCACAACACCTTCGTTGGGGTCATGTTCGGGCCCTCCAAGGAAGACCAAGTCCGCTGGCTTGCCGACACCTCCGGCCGCGAGAAGAAACGCCTTCCAGAGGGCGAACACGTCGAGGACATTGACCGCATCTGGTTGCGGCTCCACAACAGCCTCCACGAATACCTCCTCCGCACCAAGCCCACCGACGATCTCGCGACCTGGTTCTTCACCAACTTCATCGCCCGCACCACCAAGCTCCTCCCCCTGGGAAAATCAACCGACATGCTCATCTGGGACTTCATCCGCTACAACCAAACCGACGTTGCCGGGCGCGCCCTCGCCGGAGACCTCGTCTTCGACATGAACCCCGGCTACATCGACACCATGCGCAAATTCGACGCCGCCCTCCTCCCCGTCGCCTTCGGCCCGCCCCGTTGGGTCCGCCCCCAGCCCCATATCGACCGCGAGGCCTTCCTCGCCATGAACCTGCAATGGATGACCAAGGCCCTCGCACTCTTCGACTGGGACAGTCCCGCGGCATCCTCCTCCGGCTGGGAGCCCATCTTCGGGTCCCCGCTCATCCGCTCCATCGTGCGCTGGGGCCTCGAAATCGGCCTCTCCACCCAATCCATCTCCGGCATCTGCGGCATCCAGCTCTCCGGGCAAAACGGAAACTCCGTCCCCGCCTCAGCATGGTGCATCCTCCACGCCCTGACATCCTCTGACCCCGACCTCCTGCCCAACCTCACCGCTGAATCCCACGCCGCGCTCAAAGTCGACCCAACCACCGGAGCCCACTCCTTCGACCTCCACAAGCTCATCTCCTCCCCCTGGCTCCAGGCAATCTACACCGAGACCCTCCGCACCAAGCTCACCCACTCCGTCATCCGCGATGCCGACATCGACACCACCCTTGACGGCACCAAAATCCCCAAGGGCGCAATGGTCTACGCGCCCATGCCCATCGCGCACAACAACCCCGTCTGGGCCGTGCCCGGCCACCCCCCTCAAGAATTCTGGCCGCGGCGCCATCTCACATCCACCGTCAAACCCGAGTCTGGAAAGGAAAAGTGGGAGTTCGCCCTAGGCCCCGCCCGCAGCGGGTATTTCTTCCCGTACGGCGGGGGATTGACAATGTGTCCCGGGAGGAACTTTGCGAAGCAGGAGATTATTGGGACGCTAGCACTGTTTTTGACGCAGTTTGAGGTCGAGGTGGTGGGGTGGGTGACGCTAGACGGGAAGGAGGCGTCGGAGAGGGCGGCGGGGGATATTGTGGGGATGGTGGTCACGCAGCCGGATAGGGATTTGAAGGTTCGGGTTACGAGGCGGTGGTAGATGAAGGAAATGACAATGGAATTGGTCTTCTCTGTTACGTGGTTTGCTGTCGAATGAATGTAGATAGGTGGGGTGGTTGCCAATCGCGAATGCTGGCGTGTGCAGGGTCGTGACTTCCTGGCCGCGCAACCGCAGCAAGCAGCAATTTCAAATCACCAGGCATCGCTCAGGTAGCCAGAAAATTGAAACAATTGGCAGAACTAGGAATTCTCTCAGCGTCCGGTGAGCGCAGTTTGGATCTGGAGACCCAAGGTCAACGTGGGTTGTCCTCCGAACCCTGTGACTGGCCTGTTGACCCTTTTCGAGTTTTGGAGCGTGCAGGTTGAGGAAGCTGAGCTATGAGTTGAAGACCATAGAAGCTGAAGGCCATAGAGACACTTCCCATGTTGCAAAGGTCCCGAAGTTAGGTAGTTGTACATGCCTTTCATCCCAACAAAACTCAAGGAACGTTGCCGAATGTCACAACTCCAGCCCTATATTCTCGTGTAACCAACAGTCAAGCGGTGGCTGAGCTGGATTCGGTTGCCATCTAGCTATTGCAAGACCCAAGCATGGAGAATCCGACCTGTAAAATTACCGGCATCCTCAGCGTCGCACCCGGGTTTCCCAGGCGACCAATAGCCGGGTAAACCATCCACACTACATTTGTATTGGCCAGCTGCCGCCGTAGAGAGTGCTGAAAGTCGTAGGGACGGGGCGCATGCTCTCGTATGTCAAGAAGGAGCCGCGCGGATGGATTCCGCACTTTGGACACGGTGACTGCCGTGAATTCTATCACAGAGAATCCTGACAATGCGAGATCAAGTCCGCATCAGCCTTCCCCGAGGAGATAAATAGGACAAACATCTTCAACATCCAAGTTCAGTTCAAATCAACTCACCCAAACTCAAACTCACTCAACACCCTCCCACTCATTTCGCCTCCGGCCCCGCCCGTGCAGGCCTCACCTCCCCCAACGGCGGCCACATCTTCTACCAATACCACAGCTCCACCTCGGGCGTGCGCTTCCCCGAATTTGGCGGTCAGCTCCTCACCGAGGCGCTGCAAGGGCCAGAGCACGTGCTCGGCTTCCGCATCATCGAAGCCCCCGTCTTCGGCGACAGGGAGGTCGTCGCCCTTGACGAGGGCGTCGGACGCGGGGGCGGCCCGGTTGATATCGGGACGCAGGTCGAGCCGTTTGCAAATTTCCCGCAGGTGAGCTGGGGGGTCTTGTCGGGGGTGAGGTTTACGTTTTCGGTGTGTAATATTACGGTGCCGAGGTTGGAGCATGCGGGGGAGAGTTGGTTTTTAGGGGTGGAGTCGCTTATAGAGAGGGCGAGTGGGTTGGCTGTGCCGGAGGGGTGTGTACTGGTGAAGTTGATCCCGGAGTGTGTGGCCGGGGGACTGCATAAGGTGCCGGTGGGGTCGAAGGCAGGCGGAGGTGTATCATAAGGAGGCGTGGAAGGTCAGGTGCTATGAGGATGTGAGCAAGGTTGAGTGGGAGAAGTATGTGGCTAGTAACTGAGGGTTGGAGGCAAGGAAAGAGGAGTGAGGAGTGGTGATGGGACGGAGATGCTGTGGGAGTTTGTCTCGGTAATGGTAATATTCTTAGTGCTTTGTAATTTATAGTATAGAGTGTGGAGTGGACATTCTGTTAAGGGAACTGCGAGCTGTAGCGGCATGTCTTATCAACTATAAACGTCGGGTTTGACAAGGTTAAAAACATTTGTTTGCTCTGAACCCATCCCGCGCAATCGCCTAGGTAGCCTTATAATTGACGACTACTCCACGACTTCTCCCAAATAACGAAATTATACTACAAATTGGATTGCCGTTTCGTGGGTTCCTGCAAATTTCCCCAGCCTCCACCACAGGTTGCGACCTTCAGTCAACGCGTAAAGACCAGTTCTAGGCAGCCATGCAGGCAGCATATCGAAACATGCCGCTTGGACTCAACCTGCATCTTTACACCTACAATCATTGGCTCTCTTTACCACCTGTCCGTGCCGGTGGAGTATGCATTTGCGCAGCGCCAATTGAAAATTCCTGCCACCAATGGGCACTCCTTTGATCGTGCGCAATTGCGCAAACTTATCATAGCGCCATGCAGTTCGATAGGCGACTAGGCAAGGTACTTAGAGGGCGAAATTTGACGCCCCCTCGAGCGATCTATCATTTCTGTTCCCTTTCACTTGGATCTGCCAGTGTAGATAGGTTGCCTTCAGTCTCCGCTTCGAAGTTTACGTCTGACCACACTATCATCAAGCCGCCATTGGCCGTATATACCTCCTCACGAAGATTCTTCGGTACCTTATCTGAGAACCCGGTTTCATCGCAGTCATGCATCCCGAGATAGCATCCAATTCACTCCGAGTGGGACGCCCTGAGTTCCCACCCCCCAGCTTATTCACACCAGCCTCCCCGGTTTTCAGTCTATCGAGCCCAGCACAAGTTGCAGTACAGCAACCTGGACCAGCACTGCCTGCGCAACACCGTGCCTCTAGCGGCGCGTGGAGCCAGGAGGATGACCGAGCGATCCTCGCCTTGCGGGCAATGGGCAAGAGTTGGAACCAGATACAAAGGGAGGCTTTCCCGGGCGAGACAGAGAATGCTTGCCGCAAGCGTCATGAGCGCTTGATGGAGAAACGAGGCCAGAATGACTTTGATACCCGGAAGCTCGAAAGGCTCTCGAAGGAGTACATTTTGATGCGTAAGGAGATTTGGTCTCCCCTTGCCGCAAGGTGCGACGAGAAGTGGAACGTCGTGGAGGCACAGGCGAGTTATAGGCCCTTTAGATTCTTGGATTACAGTACCATGATCTAACATTTTTTGAACGCAAACAACAGTGCATGTCCAATGGTCTCAAAAACATTTTGACCCACGCCAGGGCATTCGCTCGTAAGGAGCGCCTCGAAAGCAACCAAAGTCTAACTGGCTATGACAACGACAGCGGCATTTCTGGGATGGGACAAACAAATACTAGTATTGATGATATGGCTGAACATTCATGCTCCTCGCCATCCGACTCCGGTTTGGAGTCGGAAGGTAACGACGCTCTGCCAGACCTGGAGCCTGCCGCGCCTTTTCAGGGCCCTCGACGCTTGAGCGACATCATCTACCCATCAACTCTCATCAATTCAAGTAGGGGTGGAAGTTTGGAATCGAAGGAGGATTCAAGACTCGGAGAGGCTCTTCAGACTTCCGCATCAGTCACGAGCAGTGGGTCGGGCCAAATAAAGACGGAAACTGCACTTGAAGGGGATGCGTTGAGCTGCGGCCAAGACACCCCCTCATCTTGTGACCATCTCGGTCAATCCGATTCTGACACAACGGCAATTTCTTACTCGTTCGTCAGAATTGCAGCAAGACCGGATTGCCTTTCGGAAGTTGTGCTACGATGGTTCAAGGAATGGGTTTCACACCAGTTTAGAACCTGCGCCTCCGGTCCCTGCGATGGAGAAAACAGCTTGGTTTCCTGCGACGAATCTGGGCACACGAAATTTCCTTTTTCTTCTGTCATCCTGAGCTGGGGTGAGCTGTGGCTGATTTGTCCTGAGCTTCCCCTGATTCTTTCCCTGAGCTAGGGTGATCCCATTCGCCTCTGCAGCACAGCCTCAGTGGCCCCTTTTCAGTCAACCCGGCTAAAGTTTCCTCTCGATGAAAGCAGACGATGCGTAATCTGTAAGGGTAGCTCCCAGGCAACAATTCCAATTACGACGGCTAGATTTTGATGCCGCACAGATCTTTTCGCGCCGTAATCGCTTCGGGCTGCAGAGTCTGCTAAACGCATCTTCAGTTCTAGGGCCTTGACAAACTGGAAGAAAAGCTATGAACCGGATAAGACTGTCTATGTTTTGTTATTGCTTAGTTCTGTCCTGTCAGATAACCAGCAACTACCATAGTTAGGAAGCAATTGGGTTCCCCGGCTTTTTGGCATAGTGGGTAGTCTCTGATAGGGTCTAAGTTGTGTATCTCCATTCGAAGCACCCCGCAGCATAGAAATAAGGCAGATGTCGACCAAAACCAATGTGGGCCAACGATCATTCGCCCCAAGACGGTTAATATTGACGGTTCACAGCGACCAGCGCAAAAAGTGGGCCTGAGCCGCACCCGTCGAAAGCGGTCAGCATCCTGAAATGCTCATTAAGCGATAGGGTGTAGGCTTGTCGAGAGGTTTGATAACTTCGGACAAACGCAGATCGCTTATTCCGAAAGTGAATCGTTGTTCTGATATTGCGTACTATCCCAGGGCATGTACTGGTATACTGTGGGACATCCCATCGGTGCTGTCCCAGATTTCGGGATGGGGTGCTATATATCATCCTAAATTACGAGCTAGAGTACCATATACTATCCCAAAATCAGAGCTGGGATATCATATACCATCTTAAATTCCGAGCTAGGGCTTTGTGTACTATCCCGGGGCATGTGCTAGTATATTTTAACAAAATTCGGGACGTGGTCCAAGATTCAGGCCATTTAACAGCCCTAATTTAGGCCTAACTTGCCCGCTTTTCAGGACCTGGGCCACTTTTAAGCAATAATTACATAGCTGGATTTCTAAGAGGTCATAAAATAGCATATACATAGAGGGCCCCGAGGCTCGATGATTTAGGTCTTGTATATAAAGTTGAATTCTACTCCTTCCACCACCCACCACACCGATCCTTACCTGCAGCGCTAGTCTCTCTGTAGGACTTTAAGATCTACCTCTAGTAGCGTTGTCTTAGGACTCGAAAATGACGATGCTTTCGCCCCAGAGAGGAACACCGGTGTATTGGCAGAAGGCCGACCTCCAGAAGCTTGCTGCCTTCGCGTATCTACCGACGGGCAGGCTGTGAAGTTCGAAGTGTATACACCTGGAAGGAAAGGCACATCGGGAGTGGCGTTCTTAGGGCACGAATCGGCAGTGCTCCACGCCCAGCCTAGGCACGGGATTTTCGGTGGACTGAGGGCAGCGCGGGGCAAGGGAGTGCGGTTAAGGCGGTTGGGCACGGGGAAGCTAGCGCGCACTAGGTATCGGGGATAGCGGTGCATGGGACGGCGGCGAAGCTCTCATCCAGAGAAAATTACAAGCCGTATACGGGCAGCTCCTCTTGAATTCTTAGAGCTAATTCGCCCATACCGCAGGGGGCGGCAAACGTTGTTTGTGTGTTATTTAATGATTGCTAAGCGGGGATCTCCCTTTTTTTAGGACATAATCGGGGCCTTGCGTTAGGCATTTAATGTTTACCTGAAAGCAGCTCTCGACAAGTCCAATCACCCGCACCACTCCTAGCCACCCTGCTCAGGAACTACACAGTGTTCGACATCTAGGAAGTATCCTTAGGCCCGAATGGTAGCTTTTTGCAAGGTCCCAGTTGTTAGCACACAGGTAGCCCAGAATCAACACACTCTCCCCGCCGCCCTTCCTCCAAGCTAGCCCAACCCTTTATCGCCCCTTTCCCATTCCTCCCAACTTTCATGGAGGTTACCGCCACTCACCCATCAGCCAAGCTAGTATGATGGGGAGCGGGCGAGTATCCTCATATAGTCATGTCCGGTCTCCTATGATCGTTTCGCACGCACAGTCAGTACGTCACCATTCCGTATAACGCTGGTATCTGCGCAAACCGAAGCGTTATCGTACATGTGTTTGAAGGATTGTGGGCTGCAGTTGAGTATTCTGACCACGCACTGCTACTTCGGCCGCCGTTGCCCGAAGGGGCTTGTCCTCCGCTCGCAACGGGCCCCGAAGTCTCTGCGCCACTATCACCCAGAACTTGTGGGTCCTGCCGAGGCCGAAACAGTGCCGTGTTGTTGCGAGTACCCTGGGACAGGAGTCTCGTTAAACCTCCGATGACCCCTATCGTCCATTTTGGTGTCATAGAATGACGTGTATGGGAGGCCCTGTGATGGCTCTGTCTTGGAAGGCGTGGTTTCCGCCTGGCTGTCTTCAGGCGTGGAATTTGCTAGTCGGTCCATGTTATCTGCCGGTAGCAGAATCGTTTCGATACAGGCTCGGATATGGCTAATTTTCGACTGATGAGGTTTTCATTTAGCTGGTTTGTCGAATTTGCCTGAGTTGTGAAGAGGGTGTCGTTGCCTGAGGTAATGGTGTGATGCGTCTGCCACGGAGGCAGCCGGCGGGGCTGATTTCTTATCTTGGTTATCGACAGTGATACACTCCAACCCTGGTTTTATTATTAGTGTGGTTCTTCCAGTGGGGCCTACCTTAGCAAAACCTTAACATGGCCGTTTCTCACCCAGGAAAGCAGTAATTACATGGAAAAAGCGACAGGATTAAAGGAAAGCTAACTGAGAACTTATCTAAACTATTTTCCCGTTCGAATCTGCAGTATTTGGCTGTTAAGAAAGGAAAGTTAATGATTACCAAGCCTTGGCAGTCCCGCGCTAACAATAAAACCAGGGTTGGAGTGTATGCAGCCACCTAGGCAGAAATGCAGTTTGTGATGCTCATCGTTCCACCACCTGCGTTTGACAAAATACACCGCACTGCAAAAGAGCGGTGGCCTGTGTAGACGATGACAGCCTAACAGGAATTCTAGTGCATTCCCTCGGCGTCTATTAGGACTATATCGTCAGGAGATACAGTAGTGGCATGAGGGTACTTCGAGATACATGTCAAGACAAACATCTCCTTGGCAATACTGAAGTACTGCGAGGTACGCAGTGCGTTTTATTTTGTCAACTGCTTACTATAAACCCGCCCATTCCTGAGAGCGTCGCGTTGGTTAACCTGGCGTCAGGCTCGCCACCCACTAAGCCACAGAAGTAAAGTCATGCTTTTTTCTACCCCACCCCTTCCATGTCCCCTTTTTTGCGGACAGTCTAAAAACTAAACCTACATAGATAGTCGGTTGCTGAAAAGAAAGCGCCGCATCTAAGGATAGTTAGCCTAGAATCAGGCTCGCTTCACCCTCGGCTCACCCTTACTCGCCCCTAGCTGACCACACCACGAAATTGTCAACTTAACGCGACGAGGGACAGAGTTTGGGCCAGATGGGATGGGGTGGACCATTTCTAGCTCCCCCCCCCCGGAAAAAAAAACCAAAAAACGGCGACTCCAAGAAATGGACTCGGTAGCCAGCGTATTCACTCTCCCTTTTAAGGTTCTGCGTTAGAGGAAATCGTGCGCAGCACAAAACCACACCTACATCCACATCTACGTGTCCCGCTTATTGTAGACATCAGTCAGTCAACTGCACTCACTTCAAAAGCTCCGACGGGCTACATAACATTGAGCCAAATGGGGAAGCCGATGTGTCTTTCCTAGGATTGTGGCTGCATTCACAGGCGAACCCGCCATTGAGAACATCGTCTTTGGGGAAGCGTTCTTGGCCTGCATGCGGCTGAACACACCACCTATGGGAGCCATTAACTCGGCGGCACTAGGTAGTCTTCCAGGTTGCTAGGCTCCCTCACTCTTGGATAATTAGCCACTGACTGGAACCGCCACAGCACTTGTAAATTTCAGTTCTTAAATCAGGTATATGACTGGACCATACTTTAGGGGCTTGAAGTGAATGGCCCTCCCGCGTGTTCACTATCCCCTCATTCTCGCCGGTGTAAATTACTTCACCATGAGCAGCGCTCTCACAACTATATTTACTCCGGATGCAGGATGTCGAGACAGACTATTCACCAAATACCCGGACGGCTATCACAATGCCGATCTTCTTCTCCACCAAGCGATACAGACACGTAGAATCGCAGGATGCCACCCCCCTGTGCGATACGACGCTTTTTCACTCTTCGCAAGCCCAGGAATATGTCCTCTGGGTTATTCTATCGATAAGTGGGAGTATAAGCCCAATTCTACCGGGAAAGGCGGTACTGTGGTCTCGATATCTACCCTGTTCGTGTCAGGCTCAGAAACAACGGCATGGTGTTGTCCATCGTAAGCGCAATTTAGGCACCTTTTGTCGTCTACGCACCTACTCACATTCTGCCGCAGGGGATATAGCGAAATGTTAGTTGATGGCGCGCTGCCAGAGTGTGCCTCTACAGTCACGACGCCGGTCACAGCCCTAGCATGGGACCCCGATGTCACCCCCAACGACAGCCGTCTGACGTCGGTGAGCCCTTCACGTACCATTATCATGACTCCGCCTCCCAGTCTCGGCTTCCTTATACTCGAAATGGTCCCAATTCGGATCTCCTGGCAGTCTTCGGACCTCGCAAGACTCGAGACGCACCCGACAGATGCAGATCCTGCTCAACTCGCGCAGCCCACGTCTACTGTGGGCGTGATCCCCGTTCCCACAGGCCCCGCCACAAGCGGTGTGTCTGGCGGCGGTGGCGATTCTCCCCTCTCGCATCCCGGAGCCATCGCTGCGGTGGCGCTCGGAGCGTTCCTTTTTGGTGTTGTCGTCGCCGGTAGCTGGGTTCTGCTCTACAGACATCGACGGCGCAAAAAGGCACTTGCATTAGGCCCCGTGCAGGGCAGCAATCTTCCGGTCAGTGAGGTGACCGAGACGGACCAGAATGCTTGGCCAGCGCGAGTAGAACTCTCAGCCCGACGGGAATCAGAGCCAACTGCGGAGCTCTACGTGGACCACGGCCATAGGATAATGGCTCATGAGCTAGAGGCGCGCATGTTGGATGGGAAACGGACGGGCCCGCAATAGAGACTGTTAGAAGCACTGGCAGTCTGGAATCTATGGAATTAATGGGGTGGCAAATGCTTAATTGTGTTGCTTGTTCTGAACGTTGCTTGTTCTTGTATAACTAGCTGACTAGGTAAAACAACTATTGTGGAATTGGTACTTGCCCACATCAACTATTACCAACCTAAATCTAAACATACTAAACAAAGACGTTATCGAACCCATAACAACTTTTACCACTTACGTAGAAAAAGCTAATTTAATTGCAGTTCCAAGCCTTACGTCAGAACAATCCAGCTAAGTGAGCTTAGGATAACGTACAGGCCGAAGTTACCGGACCAAACAGCCAAGCCTACTTAACGATACCACACCATCAAAAAGCCACTCCAGCATCAGGCGGCACAAAGTCATTAACCGCTAGTACATTCGTCAGCCGCTCAGTACTCGTGGCGATCGGACGTTGTTAAAAGGTCCGGGACGTCACTCTAGGCTGGAGGGTCTTCTTGCGGATCTTGTTCTTGAGGCGGTTCATCGTGCCTCGCCCCTCCTCTTCTTGCTCCTCCACAGACGCGTAAGGCTCAGTGATGTTAGAGTACTCGTGCGACGCTAATTCCATGTCTTGGCCTTATTAACGTACGTGGTTACGACGGGCTTAACCAGTCGTAACCCTCTACGTCTCTTCGCCTCGGTACCTTCTAGGTCGGGCAGGCTTGTTGTCGGGTCTTGTGTCTAGACGGGGGTATTTTCGACTTGCACTACCAGGCTCTCTTCAATGCCCTCCCCCTTGGGCTCCCCTGGCTTCCCGCTCGAGCTTGGCGCATTCGGACCGGAAATCTATTCCGAATCTCCGTGCTCTTGGCTATCGTCCCGCAAGATATCGACGTAAAAGCTACGGCGGAACCATTCGCTTTCTGAAGACGGGGACCAGCGTAGCCATTTTTATATATGGGACCAATTTTGGGCTCGCTCGGCTACAGTTGAAGTGGTTGTGGATGCTGCGGCGCAGCCTTCCAGAAATGGCTCAGAGGGTGAGCAAGACTGAGCCAATCCTGAGCGGCCCTGAGCCGGCCCTGAGCCGGGGTGAGCGACGTTACGTGGATGCGGTACGAAAAAGGAAATTGTGTGTGCCCAGATTCGTCGCAGGAAACAGTCGGTCCTCAGGCGGGATACCGCGGTGTTCGGGAGTCGTTGCTGACAATGACAAACCAAGGGGGAGCGGAGTTTCCAGGGGGAAGCGGCCTGCCGAAGACAATTCATCGGATAGAGACGACTCGGGAAACGAATCTAGAAAGGATCCGAAAAGGTCGAGACCCAATAACGATGCTTTTGGACAGCGACCATTTGCTTGCCCCTATTTCAAACGCAATCCGGGACGATTCAAAGACCAGAGGACATGTCCTGGGCCTGGCTTCAAATCGGTTCATCGTGTCAAGTGAGCACAACTCTACCATCCATTCAAGTCGCATGTCCACGAGTTACAGGTAGACTAACAGCGGAAATTACCTAAGGGAGCACCTCTACCGGCGTCACATACTCCCGAAGTTCAAGTGTCCTCGATGCTGTCAGCCTTTCAAAGCCCAAGATGATCTTATAGCCCATCAACGATGCGAGACACCATGCCCATTACGCTCTGAAAAAGCCGCCGACGGCGTGACTGAGTCACAGGAGCTCAAACTTCGAGCTCGAGCATCTGGTTCAAAGGATGAGCATCAACGCTGGATTGATGTGTACAGGATTCTATTCCCCAATGATGATCCCTCAACGATACCTTCCCCTTGTAAGCCTCCATTGCCTAACCCCCCTTTTTTTTGACGTGGGATGCTGACAACGAGCAGACTATGAGTTTACCTCCGACCAAGCCTGGGTGGCGGAACACCAGTGTTCACACCAAGCAGCCTTCTCTGGACTGGAGTCATACGTGCGCACAGAGGCACCACAGCTTCTGCAGCAGGAGCTCGAAAGTTTCGAGCCTGAGCTCAAGACTATCATCAACGAGAAGCTGAGGGAGAAGCTGTCAGAGCTGCTACCGAAGCTCCAGCTCAAACTCATCAACAACTTCCGCCTAGGGAAACCAGCCCCGCATCAACCCCAAAGCGCCGTCCCAGACGATCAAGCTCAGCCTCGAGATCAAGGTCATGCCGAAGTCCCCGAGAGCATCTTAGCACAACCCCTCGACTTTCTCGACCCATTAAGTTTTCTCGAGAACATGGACTGGGGCAATTTTGGTAAGCTCGACTTTGAAGTGGCTATCCTTCCACCCCATCAACAAGCAGGGGAGAGCTCCACGCCCGGGTCCTTGGCTGCAGGACTCCAAAGCCTTGGCGACGAGGGACAACTGTATTTCGGAGCACCGTTGAAAGGAACCCAGGATTCCGGCTACTTCATTTCCTTGTTGGGCACTGTGACGGAGAGTGAAAGTTCAGGGACGACGCCACCAGAAATGCGCCTTTTCTCTGGTCATGGGGAGCCATTCGATTTTGGGAGTCGCGGCTTGGATGTGGAGGCCTCACTTGGAGAATTTGCAACGGGGAAGGCGCACGAGCCTCAAGATGGTTGTTCATCGGGGACCGGGACTCGACTCCGACCTGCTGGTGGGTTTGAGTGAATGTGAAATCGAAGAAGTACCGACATGGTGTTTCTGCAGCGCCTTCCTGAGCTATGATTGGGCCGGCAGACGCCGGGATTCTCGGTGAGCTGGGCATCACCCTCCTGGTGCGGCAGACCCCCGCAGGGCGGTGCACGATATAGGAATTTGGAGGCGAACACTGCTATCTTGCCTAGCGCGGATTCAGTTCATTTCATCGATTCTGATCATAGAAAAAGAAGGCGCCCACACCTCTGAGGTGATTCGCGATATACGGCGCCGCATACTTTATTATTTCCAAAGACACATCGGTTGTCTTTAGTAGAAAGCATTTGAGACGTGAAGCCAGCCCTTTAATCGGACGGCTACATCGAGATTCGTTATCTAAGGTACCCACCTAAGCACGTCCGAGAGACCTAGGTTTATGCCAATGGGGCCGTCCAATGGGCCTCAGAATACCAGCGAGGGTGACGCACACAGCCACCACGAGTTCCCAGGTGCGTCACTAGCACCGGGCGGTAAGGGCAGAGCTGCCACCTGCAGCTGCTTTTGAACCAGCAAATGAAGACCACCGTGACATAAGAATTTCCTTCCCAACTCCACTCTCCCGGCTGTTTCCGCAGCTTGGCTCATCTAACGTCTTCTCCCACCCGGCTTAGAACCGACACAATTCGCCGCTATGGCTGAGATACTTGCGATTCCAGCATCTGTGATTGCATTAGTCCAAGCAGTCGAGCTAGCGCAAATTGCAGTCAGCAAGATTTCCGATTTGAAGAACGCCCCTGCAGAGGTGGTACGCATTGGGGACGAGCTCAACCAAGTCCTGACCATCGTCCAACAAGTCGGCAAGTATGCACAGGAAAACGACACGACGGCCACCAATGAGGCTGCAACGATGCTGCATGCGCAGATCTCCACTCTGAAGTCGGACCTTGATCGCTTTCTTGGTGTCGTGCAGCCCCACCTTTGTCAGGGGACGACATGGGCTCGACTCAAGACTCGCACCAAGTGGGCTATGGGTTTGGATAAGCGGCTCGCTCAGATCTCGAAGCGGATATCGGCCCACGGAGGACGCTTGCTGATTGCGCTCTCGCTGTATTCCAGGTGCGTATCTACGTTTATTGACTTTCCGGACCGATCACGCTAGAAATTGAACTGTGGTTAACAGACGGCGTAGTTATGAGTCCAGGACATCATCCCATCAGGTAAAAGCACAGCTGGATTCTTTATCGCGGGCACAACAAAGTCAATTCATAGCAGGGTCAGCAGGGTCATCAAACGAAAGCACACTCGTTAGTCCAACGGCCACCACCTTCGCCTTTGGATCCTTCGAAATGTCCAAGCAGCTTCTGAACGAAGCAGCCCCGGTTATTTACAGTCTTGCCATGGATAGCTCGGCCATGGTGATGTCGAGGCAACGGTGCGAATGGGCCTTGTCACAGGTTTACGGCGTTCTCCAGGACCTATTTTCTAGAGGGATAGAATCGGGCGACAGTGACAAAAGTTCGGGACTCCGGTCACCCAGATTTGTAAACCAGCGCGAAGACAGACACAGTATGGTCAACAATCGCCAACTCCTAGACTTGACATCTGTCAGACGATTGCCGCACAACAGGGAGCTGGGTCTTGTTGATGCGGCGTCTGTTGAAGTCAAGGACGACCATCAGCGAATGTGGCTCACATTCCTCGAATACCAACAAACAGCCCCGTCTGTCACGACACAGCCTTCAAAAACAAACATTCAGTGTCGGCTCTATGTCGAATCATCCGGGACAGTCCCAGCAGCAGCCTGCATTGTCCGGGTCTCCGAGTTACACGGGCCGCAGTACCAACTGTTCAAGACCCTGAGCACTTGTGGTGTCCATCCACGGGATTCACCAGTCTTCCGGCACATGAAGAACGGAGACACTGCAGCCATACAGGGAATGCTTTCACGACGTCAGATTTCACCAAATGATCGAGATGAGGATGGCAATACGCTTCTATGGGTAAGAGTTGGCCCTATCTCTAAAAGAAACGGTGGGGTAGCTCCTGAACTGACACTGGAGTGTTAGCACTGTGCTGTGCCTTCGTATTATTCCGACATCAACTACGAAATCTGCGAGCTACTCCTGCGGGAGGCGGCCGACCCATCTGACTGCAACAGGTAACAAACAATTTCCTTCCCGTTTGCTCGTGATAGAAACAAACGTAACTAACCCTGGCCAGAATGGGCGACCACTTACTCGCGGTCCTCGTCTACGAAATCGCAAACCTAATACACCTCAGGAACGTGGAAAGCGAGCTGGGTATGGTCAACTTGCTGCTCAAATATTGTTCTGCCAGCGAAGCATTCCGCCACCTCCGGTACAAACGTCGGAAAGGAGTCGAGTTTGCACCCGCAAGCCTCCTTCACTGCGCCATCTCACGTTCTGGGTTCATAACCTTACCCCACCCTCCCGTTTTGTTCAGCCGGCTTATTCGAGCCGGTGTTGACTTGGAGCTGGCCGACAAGAACGGCAATACACCCCTGCTATACAGCCTGTTTTACCACCCGCTATTTACCGCTACGTCGTTCCTGTTTGATGCTGGAGCAGATCTTCGAGCAACAAACAAGTACGGCGAGAATGGACTACATCTTTTATGCCGTCGACTAAGTGCATGCAGCGTTCAACAACCTGAGGAATATGAAAAGGGACGCATTATCAGCTTTTTGGCACGGCTCCTCCAAGGCGGACTAGATCCTGTTGCAGGAAACGAAGTTGGTTGGACCCCGATCGACGCTGCAATGTCTCCTGTGGCATGGGCCTACCTGTGCAAAGCAATGAGACAAGTCGGGCGGAATATGAGGGACGAAGTTCGGCGACTTGATCTCGCGGTGGACATCGAGCTTTCGGAGGCTGAAATCCAGAAAAAGCTGTCTGAGACAATGGAACAAGCAAGTTCCCCAGCCGAGGATGTCAATTATTCGACTCCTAGCGACCCGGGGGGCTGCTACTTGTGTAATGAGTCCTTGATACGGCCTCTTTACAGGCAACCCCCCTTTGACGAGTTTTACTCCAAAGTCGCCAGAGAGCTGGATCACCACATACACATGATGCTATATAACCACCCATGTGAGGGAGAGTGTCTCGAAGTTCTTGAGGAGGATTCATGCTTTACGCTCGACTATTTTCCAGCCAAGATGTCACAGGAACGGCTGAAGGAAAGGAGCTGGAGGCGACATGTTGCGGCTATTCTCGAGGAAAGGGGTTTCTTATCTCATTACTGACCTTGAAGCTATATGCCACTATTAGATCTCCATCATTGATCGCGGTTCTCCAAGATGACAAAAGTGCTCAAACATTTCAACATCGATGGTATCACAAAGGCCTAGCAAAGTCAGATGCTTCACAGTCTAAGGGACCGAGGCATAAAGAACCATAGTGCACCTCCCCTAAAACCATCCGCCCCACCCCACCACAAACTCCGCCCACAACCCAACCTCATAACAACTCGACGCCGGATTAACCCCCTGATTATTCCCCTTTAGCAACACAATCCCATCCTCTTCACAGAGCTCCAGCCTAATCCTCACCGACAGATCCGCATTGCCCACCAAAATCTTTCCGTCATCCTGCCGCACATTGAACTGGTACGCCGCCCTGTCATCGATGGGCAGCGCATTGAACAGTATCAGATTGTGCGAGTCGCTGGTTCGATACCACCCTGAGCCGTGCTGTGCGTAGAGGGGGGAGTCGGCGAATGAGAGGGTGTTGGTGTCGAGGTGGAGGGTGAACTTTGCGGTGTTGGCGGGGGAGGAGTCTGGCATGAGGAACGAGTCTGAGTCGTAGAGGTCGGGGATGAGGGTGCGGTGGAGGTAGAGGCAGTTGCCGGCGAGGTCGACGGTGAGCATGCGGAAGGTGGTTTGGAGGGGCGGAGGGGCGCTGACGACGGTGGTGGTTGTGGCGGAGGAGGTGAGGGTTGTGGCTTCGGTGGTGGTGGTGAGGAAGGTCGAGGTGATAGTGGAGGTGGAGGCGGTGAGGGTGAAGGTGCTGGCGATGGAGAGGATGGTTGGGGCCGCGAGGGTCGTGGTGCCCTTTTGGTGGCACTTGGGGAACGTGAAGCAGCCGCACGCGCTGAAGATGGAGTCGGCGGGGTATTGTTCCAGAAGGGGGGCGAGTGCTTCGCCGCGGTGCCGGAGGTACTTGAAGCTGGTGGATTGCAGTGGCGGGGAGATTCTGCTGGTAGCGGTGGACACGATGGTTGTCTCGTACGATATCGCGTAGCTTGTCTCGACGTCGGTGATGGTTGTTGATTCGATGTGGGTCATGGTGATTGTCTCGGTGGTGGGGGGATATAGACGGGCTCGGGCGTAGCGGTGGCGATGACGGAGATTGACGGCTCGATGTTGAGGAAGGAGCGACAGAATGGGTTGGCTTCATGGCGATTTCCCTTCAGCAGACGGAGCAGACCGTCCTCAACGCAAGATGGCACAGGCGCCAGGACCGAACTCAATGGGGCTGCTGAGCTCGAGATTGCTGCAGAGCTGCTGATTGGGGGAGGGATTGCCAAGACCAGAGAGCACCTACAATGAGCGCTGGGAGCAAAAAGAAGCCCATGATGTTGAAGTTGAAGTGAATAAACGAGAGGAAGGACCGTGGCCCAAAATTAAGACGATGGAAAACAACGAGCGACTGCGCCAAGGGCGAGAATGAAGCAGACGCGGAGGATGAGGAGGACTGTCAACTTTGTTGTTGATCTTGGGTCTGGACTGGCCCCTGCAGGGGTAGTTCGCGCTACTGAGACGCTAATAGAAGCTTGTCGAGATCTATTTCCACCCTGGAATACAGGCAAGCTGGAGGTCAGCTGCGGCGCGCTAGTGGGCTGATGGCGTTCTAAGCGACAGATCTAGCTGAGAATTGGGACAAAGTGATTTGACATTTCCCTTCTTGGACTGAGCTGTCCCTTTTCAGACTCAAACAACACGTTAGTTTGCAAACAGTTTGAGGAGCATGCCTTTAAAAACCGCTGTCCAAATCAATGCCATTGTTCTCTCGCTTCCAAATTGATGCCTTCAATTGGTTTCTGAGTTCGGCTTCACGGCCGGGTCATTGTAAGTACCCAACGGAAACAAAGACATTGTTGATTCGTAAACACAAGTCCACCGAGATTAATTGAATATTAGGAACTACGTCATTGTCATGAATTATGTGTTCCGTCATTGATGTTAGTGTTCAACAACCACGACAATTGTACCATCACACCTAGGCTGAGCTTTATCCCTGGCTAAGAGAGATCACCACATAAAAACCCGGGATGTCTCTGATCAAATTTGGTTCTTGTCATTATCATCCGGCCATCGTTGCTTGACTGATCATCAGCGATTTCGAGATATCTTATTAACCCTGTTGTTTGATCGACTAGCAACATTCAAGGTATCTAGCCGCTAAAATAGTTGCTTGATTGACCAGCAACCGCTTGACGATCTCTAACCCGACTGATCTGCAACCCAACAGCCCATCACAGAAAGACATTACCAAAGTCGCCATGGCTTCATCCACTTGCCAGTGCAGCTGCGGCTGCACCCGGACTTGCACCCTTCCTGGAGCATGCGTTGACTGCCAAGTCAACTGCAGCGACGGCTCGAAGTCGACCTTCTAAGTGACCAGACGCGAGAATGACGCTCAAGTGATCGTAGGTGCCCTACAGCGGTTTTGATTGACCAAACCGGACAGACGTGCTCTGTCCGAATTCGACGTGCCGCTGCTCTGTGCTGCTGATGACCCCGAATACGGTGATAGGGTGTAGACTGACTAGAATGATGCCTAAGCTCATTGACTTGACAACAGCTCTATGATTTACCCTAAAGTTGCCCCTAACAATTTCCATGTTCGTACGTGACCCTGAGCCGCTCCTGGGCTAAGGTGAGCTATGGGTGAGCCTAGCCTGCACAGCCGTGTGGCCCAATTTTGGACCCTCGACTAAAGTTGCTATGCGGAGATTCCGGTGCGTTCCTCGGTTTATGCTAACTATACCACATAGGGCGCAGCCACGTCATCGGTGACTTTAGTCGTAAAATATAATTCTGTTGGTATGTATTGCGGCCTGGATGTTTGACTGTATCTAGTGAGGTGAAGCACGGACAGGGGCGGAGAAATGTCCTCGATCCCAGCCCGCCCCTAATTTGAAGCTTTGAGTATCTTATTGCTCTCTCGAAGTATGATTTCCCCTTCGTATTCTAGGAAGTTCCGAACAACCTAAGAACCAGCCGTTTGCCTCGGTGATGATTTATTTAAACGTACTCATCTTTTCCTTTCTGTCTTTCTCCACCTCTTCTGTCTTCGCCAGAGCGAACGTTTTTGGTCAGCAATTATGACGCCCCATCTAGATACCTATATTACCCTAAACCGCCCTCTCTTTGCTCTGCCACCTGTCAACGGGCACGTAATCCAGGCGTATCACGCACAATAGAATTGATAGAATCATAAATTCAATCGCCAGAAAGTTGCTTGATTGATCATTCTTCCAACCTTGATTGACCATCTAGTTCTTTGACCACTATCGCCAAGAACCCCTCTTTCCGGCCTAACTTTCCGTTGCCCACCGACACCACCCAGCACATTAGCCAATCCTCGAAGTCTTACCATACAGTCACCCTCAGCGACCTATCAGAATGCCGCATCGATGTGGGTCTTTCTACGCTCACTAATTGGCTATATTAGGCGGTGAGCACAATCCAGGTGCGGGGATCTCGACAGTCAGGCTGTAGACAGCAGGCATCCTCGCCATTAAAAATCCTAGCATTACACCTTACAAGCCTAGATATCACAGAACCCGTCTGGCCATTCCTCAGGTTGCCCCCTTCCTTCTTACTTCCTCTACCTCCGTTCTTCTAATGGTTATGTACGACTACACATTAGACCCCTCGGGGGACGCTGTCCTCATTCTGGAGAACCCGAATGCCCCGTTCGCTATATGGCATGGCGTTAGCGGCGACAAATTGCGGCCTTCTAGAGCTAGCCCCGTACCAACTGAGGACCAGCCCGCAGCAATCCATGAGCCCGTGGCCTTTCTTGTCTCATCACGGCACCTCATTCTGGCGTCGCCCGTGCTGAAGGCTGCGCTAGACGGAGGGTGGAAAGAAAGCGCCCCTCGCGAAACAGATAACCTACGCGAAGTAAGGACCGAAGGGTGGGATGTGCAGGCAATGGTTATCTTCATGAGTATCATTCATCACAAATGGTCGCAAGTTCCCCGAGACGTCGACCTAGAGCTACTAGCCAAAATCGCCGTCGTTGCGGACTATTATCAGACTTACGAAATGGCCCAGTTTATAGGTACGCTATGGGTTGGACGTCTACGAAAGCCCCTCCCGGCTGTCTACGGCAGGGAGCTTGTACTTTGGATTTGTGTCTCTTTAACGTTCAGGCACCATGGAGCGTTTCGGCATGCCACCAAAATCGCTGTCAGAGATTGTCGTGGGGATTTAGAGACGCTAGAGCTTCCGATCCTGTCTGCAGTTGTTGGTATGAAGCGCCCAGTTTGTATAGATAAATTCCGCTGGCAGTACCATGCTAACGACTCGCAGACGCGATAAATAACCGACGACAAAGTGTCGTTCGCAAGATTGCTCTGTATCTTGGCTGCCTTAAACACGAATTCCTTTCGGGCGCGGGCAGTTGTAATCAGGTGTGCAAATCTATACAGCTAGGGGCTCTGATACAGAAGTTGCACGACCTCAAGCTACTCGACGGCGATGTAGATCAACCACTGCAAGATGGCCTGAGTCTTTCGGATTTTTTACAACGTGTCCGAGAGATAGAACCCCCGGATTGGCATGGTAACACAGGTTGCACCAGCTCCCATGGCAAAAAAACCTCCTGGAACTGTTCTTGTCGGACTCCTCACAACTGCTCCGAAACACCCTCTAAAATCGCCCGCAAAATAATGCTTGGAGTCAAGACCGGTCAAGCATCCGAAGTGGTATTTGGCAGAGAGGCCCCCGCCACATCCGGGGGGATATCGGGGGGAGGACTGGTTGGCACACCGGCCGCTAGCGCGGCACCTGCTACGCCCATCTACACATTTGGCACAACGGCCGCCGCCACATCCGGCCAGGCACCAAGTTGGGGTTTATTTGGCCCACTAGCTGTCGTCACCACTCCATCTAACCTCGGCGCACCAGCCGCTACTACGGCCACTACTACTAGTGAGGCTGTTGGAGGAAGTTCATTTGGTGAAACGGCTCCGAGTCCATTAGGTGAGGCATCTGTGGAGAAATTATTTGACAAGCCGCTCGCCAGGTGTTCGAGTGTACTTAAGGAGAGCGTCCAGTATTTTGTACTGGGAGCTGAACTCGAGATGGAAGGATTAGAGCTGAGCAGCTACATTTAGCCTGCCGTTATCATGCCATAGTCATAACCGAGGGTAGTGTCACGGCTGGGCATTTAGTACTTAGACACGCGGTATGTTATGCAGCTTGATGTTTCTTGAGACGGATGCGTTGGATGGCTAGTACGGTGCACAAGTCTTGTGAAGCCATTATTTGGTGCTCGAACGATAGAAAAAAGAGAAGAGGAGTGCCCTTTTGAACAAGCTGAAAAAGAATGTAGCACTACAACAACCGCCACAAGGACCTCCAGGGCGCTAACAGTACGAACAACAGTCCGAATTGCGGCACTGAATAATGAAGGGGTTTCTTTCCGTCGAAAGCTGGATATCGACATAAAAAAGAGAGAAAGAACGTGAAGATGGAGCACGTTCAGGACAGGCCGCGTACCTAGCTATGTAGCAGTCAAACTAGGTGCTGATTGACAGAACTAGAGATGTTTTATGCTCATGTCTAATGCCGTAGTACTGCTCTTTCTGCTAATGTTGTGGGGCGCCAAGGCCCCACAAGGCTTGGCATTTCCAGGCCAACAATCTCTCTCATCCAACACCAGAATTCATCACCAGTTTTCTGTGCCTTCCACCGCAACGCAGTGGCCCAATAGCTAATGGTCATTGGCTTTGCTTAGAGTGGATGACAGTATCCACCAATGTGTTTTTTTTTCTGAAATGCGAAGCTTGCGACACAGCCACCATAATAAGTGAAGGCGTCAAAAAGGGCAATTACCGCGTAGCGCCAGCGGACAAGATGCATGCACTGCCACTGGAAGCGACCGCCCAAAATGTCTTGGTGGCCCCACACAGCTGTCGCTAACATCACGATGTCACGGGACTTGGCTGTGCGGTTGCTCCCGTCAAGCGACATCTCCGGCGCACACCGCCAAGCAACTCTTCCAACACCCGACAACCTGGAAAGCAATCGGGCGCATCAATCCAGGCGCCGCGCCGGCTGCCAAGATGGATCCGCTCAGCATCACAGCGGGTGTCATTGGCATTTTGGACTTCAGCGGAAAGGTAGTTGTCGCCTGCAGCACGTACATCTCAGCGCTGAAAGACGCCCCAAAAGAGCTCTTCCTCATTCGCGCCGAGGTTTCCTCCCTCCAGGCCATTGTCAGGACACTCGACCTGCCGCCCGGACCTGGACCCACATCTCCCGGAAATGCGGACAGCTTACGGGCCCTTCGCGCTCCAAATGGGACTCTTGCGCTCTGCCAAAAGTCGCTACAGGGGCTGCTCGCGCTCTTGGTCCCGCGCGATGCAGAACCATCAGCGACAGTGCCGCAGGTAGGTCACGCCAAAAAGCCGTCACGACTTTCCAAATTCGGCGCTTTTCGGCTTTCCTCGCTGCTGTCGTCGAAAAAGAACAAACAAGCCCGGCCTTTGTATGAAGAACTCGGCTGGGATGCCCTCGACCTCGCGACCTGGCCTTACAAACAGAGGAAAGCAAACGCATTGCTGAAAGACATCAGCCAGCACAAAGCAACCATTACACTTGCATTGGAGGCCGACTCGAGGTAGGCATATCCTTTTTTCTCCTGTTGAGCATCAAGCTTACGCAGATTCTCACAAAGGCAAACGCTCTGGCTCGTTTGCCAGGAATTGAGTCAAATAAATCCCAGCCCAAAGGATCCTAAAGCCGCGTTCCTCGACTGCATCAAGGCTCCCGACACGGCAAAGAAGCATTCGAGTGTTATTGCTGGCCGATATCCTGGTACCTGTTCTTGGATTTTCGCCCACGAGTCCTACGAAAAATGGTTGACGCAAGGAGGCATGCTGTGGATGAACGGAATTGGTACGTACCTTGGTCCTCGACTTACACATGAAAGAGACTGACATTCCACAGCCGGTTACGGGAAATCGACACTCGTGTACGTTGTTTCAACCCGTGTCTCAGCGGTGTGATGTCTAACAGTTTGACAAGGTCGAGTATCATTCAGCAGCTCCAACTCATCTTACCAGCCCAATCGAAGTTGCTCGTGTATTTCTACTTTGATCGGGATGACAAAGAGATGTCCACGACGCATGCCTTTCTCCACGCCGCCATTGCTCAACTTGTTCAGCAAGTCGACCTCGATAATAACGAACTTGCTTCACTGTGTGGAACGGCTACTGGCGCTGGAGGCGAGACACTCCATCCCCCGACATTTGATGCCCTTCAGAGTATCTTCCTTGAGACAGCACGAAACTTCAACATCTTTGTTGTGTTGGATGCGCTGGACGAGTGCGACGACGTTGAGGGACTATTTGGGCTGGTCGGCCAGCTGCGGCAAACCTCCGTCAATATTTTGCTGTCGAGCCGCCCGTCCGCATCGATATCAACAAGCTGGAAACAGCTGCGTGGAGACAACCCGTCCAAAATTCACGAAATTGCCCTCTCCTCGACTATGAACAAGCAAGACATTGAGAGATATGTCACTCAAACTGTTGAGTCAATGATCTCGAACGAGATCCTGGTCCTTGGCAATCCAGGACTCAAACAAAAGATCATCGGCACTCTAAACCGCCAGTCAGATGGAATGTAAGACCTTGAACGTCAATCTTGATACGTATATGCGTGGAAGACTAAATTCAGGTTATCAGGTTTCAATGGGCTGCAATGCAGCTTCGATGTCTTCTAACTCACCATACCGACCACGACATCTCAAAGGCTCTAAAGGAGCTTCCACGCGGACTAGACAGGACCTACAGGTACATGTTGGGACAGCTCATGTCCTCTTTAGAGTGGCACAACTTGAAGCTCTGCCAAAGGATGTTCCGGATGCTGACGTTTGCCCATCGCCCGCTCACCTTGCCCGAGTTGTCGGTAGCCATGTCTATTCAACCCGGGTCAACCCATCTGGACAAATCTTCCGTCTTGACCAGCCCGCAGGCCATCCTTTCACTCGGAGGGCCACTCGTCGTGTTCAATCCGGAGACCAATCTGGTTCAGTTCTCGCACCATACCATTCGCGAATACATTCAATCAGCAGGGCATGAAGCTTTGTTCCCTGGGACCAGCCAAGAGGATTGCCACAGGGAGATTTCAAGAATCTGCTTGACATACATCCAATTATCTGACGTTGTCGAACAGCTCTCCAAAACGTCCAAGTCCGACCTTCGTCCGGGAGAAAAATACGATGGTACGCTCGCTTTCATGGACTACGCCACGGGATACTGGATTCGTCACGCTCAACAGATCAGTGTAGGGGACAGAGGACACCTTAGTGAGGACATTTACAAACTCTTCTTCCTAAACCACTGGATCTTCTCGATATGGCAGGCTGCTGTTGAACCCCAGTGGCAACAACTTGACCAGCCAAGCCTAGGGGCGAGACGGAAGCCGCATCCAATTCAGCATTTGTACGCCTCCGGCCCCGTTCACGCCGGCACACTAGCCGGCACGGTGGTCTCTTTCAAAAGAGAACCAATCTCAGCGCCACTCCCACCACATCACTTAAGGGGATCCCCGAGCGGAGCCAAATCCGGTGCTTCTACCGACACGAATGTCCCTAGCCTTCACGCCTTTCACTACCTCGCCATGCTTAACGAATCGACCTGCCTTTATCGGGCGCTGAATGATCCCTCCGAGTGGGGACTGGCAGGGAGACTGACCGACATGATCGGCGGGCCTTTGAGCACGACAGCACTCCACATTGCTGCGAAGCTTGGCGCAGTAGAGTTTCTTGATGTCTGTGTTCACCACCCCAGATCCAACGTGGACATCAACGCGGCTGACAGCATTGGCTGCACAGCACTATTCTACGCTAGTCAGTCCGGATGTGTCAAAGCGGTTGATCTACTCCTCTCCAAGGGCGCCAATGCATGTCAGGCCGACTGGTATGGAAGCGGGCCATTGCACGAAGCTGTCCGATGTGGACACGCTGATGTCGTCAGCTCCCTACTGTCCAGTCAATGGAGATCCATCGCCAACATAACCGACAAGGCCGGCGACGCGCCACTGACCATTGCCTGCCGCCAAAACAGGAGCGACCTCGTTTCCGTTCTCACCAGGCACTCAAGTGGAGGTACCGTGCTCCTTGCGGCGCAGACCTGCGCTCGGGTGGACAAGACGAGTGTGGTTTCGAAGACACTCGCCACCAGTTGCTCCAAGGTATCATGGAATGCTAGCAAGGCGCCTCTCCAGGAGCTCATCAGGAATGGGATACCCGGCGTAGTGAGAATGTCGCCCAAGGATGTCATCGCCATCTGCGAAACTCTCCTAGAAAATGGATATCCCATCGATCTCAAGGATGCCGATGGGAATACCGCCCTTACCTACGCTGCGAGTTGTCTGCAGGACTACGTAGCGGATTATCTGTTCCGCAGGGGGGCACGTTGGTCAGATGCTCTACGGAACCTGTCCGACGATGATAAAGCCGAGTTGATCCTAGCCGCCCTGAACATCGGCGGTTTCAGAATTGCACTTGGTCTCTTGAAAGGGGGCACCCATTGGGACCCAGAAACCTTCATGGCTTCCTGGACAAGGGGAGTCGCTATCTCCAAGCCAGGAACAGCCGCAGGCTCTAGACGATCAAAAAGATTTACGAACAGTATGACCTCCCCGCAGGCGGCATCCCCCTCAAAGGACACAACGACCCCCGCCATCTACGTTCTACGAGAGGCGATTCGACAGGGCATGGATATCCACTCGCTCAACGCCAACGGAAAACCCCTCCTGAACCTCCTATGGGAAACCATCACCGAAAATGGAGCAGGCGTTCCAGAATTCCGATGGATCCTCGACCACGGCGGCGACCCAACACTTCCAGACAGCCAAGGAATGACGGTCATGGACCGCCTCTGCGAAAAGGTTTTGGATGGGAAAGCCGCCAGCGAAGACCACCAGGTATTCGTGCTCTTGCTCTCCCATGAATCCACCCGAAAAACCATCAACGACCTTGTCACCCCGCAAGGCACCCTCCTTCACACCATGGTCCATCACTGCTTCTCCACCCATTCTACTCAGTCAGATCTGGAACCCTTCGCGAGAAGCATCCTTGACGCGGGCGCTTCCATTTCCATCCGCAATAGCAAAGGCGAGACACCCCTCGCCACGGCACTGGCTGCATTGCCACACGATCTACCCAAGCGGTGGCATGATAACCAGGCACATCGATCAAGTAAGCTCTGGGTGGAGTCGCAGTCTTTTGACCTTCTGGACTTTGCGGACAGCAAGTTGACCTCCAAGGATAGAAAGGAAAATGATCTGCCAGATGAAACAGGGGATGGAATTGTCAAGGCGCTAGTTGAAATAGCGGATGCGTGCGGGGAAGACTACCGGTTGAAGGTGGTGTCGATTGTGGGCAAGTTGCATTTTACTGAGCGGTTGAGGGATGTGGCTTTGCGGGGGATTATGGGGTCGGAACGGTTGAGGTTTGAGATGTATGACTTTGGGGAGGAAATACGGGAAGCTGAAAACGGTCTTGGATAGGGTTTCGCGCGGTGTTGGGGCGTCATTCTGAAGGAGCTTCGTTTCTGTTCTTGCAGGCGGCGTCTGGATTGGACACTATTTTGAACATATTCCATTCCCTTCAAGCTTTCGCCATCTGCCTCCAAATCACAAGGCCACCGAGATACCCACCGGCACCCCACCTCATCAGCGATTCCCCTTCAGCTGCTGCGGCCAGTTCGCCGGGCAACTCCCAGTACACGTCAGCCCCATATCCGCCTGGTTCCTGATATTCGAACAGAGCACCTTCGCCGTCCCACCCGCTTTCGGCTTGATGTCGATATTCTCAAACTTGAAATTCTTGCACGGCGCAGCCGCCGAGCAATGTATCCCCGCCGCGACATTATACCGACTCGTCCCCTTAATATTCGACCACGTAATATCCTCAATCGGAAGTCTCGAGCTGTCACACCCATTCCCGGAGTAAATACACGGCGTGACGTAAATGGGCTGATCGACGTCGCTGAACTCGAAATTGCGGAAGGTGACGTTGCGGACGCGGCCTTGGCCGGAGTAGGTCTTGATCCACGCGGCGTTGGAAGAGTGGTTGCATTTGAAGTCTTGGAAGAGGACATTGTCGATGTTGTCGGGGCCGTTGCCGTTGCCGAGGGATCCGATGACGGCGCACCCGGATTCGTAGCAGGTTACGTTGCGGACGTCGATGTTTTTGCTGTTGCCTTTGACGGAGATGCAGTCCTGTACCGCACGGCATAATTAGGTAAGTTCTGGAAACGATGGAGTTAGGCGAAAGGGGGACTCACGTCGTAACACTCAACAGTCCAGTTGCGGAGGGTGACGTCCTCCGAGTTCCAGGTGTCGATGCCATCGGTATTGACCGCGGACCACTGCGAGTTGCTTCGAGTTCCTACCAACCATCAGTCAGCCCCCTTTTCACCATCCCCTCGAAGATATCGTACTCATATCAAGATTCGTCATCGTGACATTTTTGCTATACGCAACAAAAGTATGCCAAAACTGCGACTGCCGCCAGGTAATTCCATCCACCAGAACATTCGTCGCGCGCCAGATGGTCAGGTTGATCGGCCTCCCCTTGCGATTGCTCCCGCCGCGATTCTCATCCATCCACACCTGGCCATTTCCATCAAACAGCGCTTTCCCATGGCCGCGCAGCGCAATGTCCGTCCCTCCCAGCTTCCAGCCGGTGTACAAGCTCGCGTACGTCACGGGCAATGTGTTGCTGATCCAGTACTGCAGGTTGTCGGCGCTCCAGACCCACTTCCCGTAGATGTCGATGCTGACGTTCTTGAGGTTAGTGAACTCCATGACCTGCCGGATGTTGTATGTGCCTTCCTGGAAGATGATGCGGCTGTTTGTGGCGCATTGTGAAAAGGCCTTTTTGATTTGGGGGGTGTCGTCCCCTGAGCCCATCGGGGTGACGGTACATGTCGAGCCCTCGAGAACTACTTCGGCGATGGTGCGCCATCCGAGTAGGAGGCAGATGGCCAGTATGGATGTTCTGAGGAGCTTCATTTTCTCTTGGACGTGTTTTTCGAGCGGGGAGTGGTGATGGAAGCCCCAAGCCACCGACCGGTAAGTATCGCACGAGCATTACATGGTGTCTTATACATCACCCCGCACATCGAGGACGCATTTGCAATTAATTATGAGCCACACACAGCGCACACCGGTAGTTGCTGGATCGCGCCTAATGCAGTCCCCAAATTTGAAGGGCTTGGTTGCGATTGGCGCATTTTCTGGCATTCCAAAGTTTATGCCACGGAGATTTATCTGACCCACGCCGATCATGTGTCGACATCCCAGCACCGCACTGGCCGGCCTCGGCTTTTGAGACCCGAGCAGTGAGTAGTTCATGATTGACGTACAGATATAATTCCCACCCTTGTCACTTGGAATGGTGTCGCGAGCGATTTGGCGTGATCGAGGTCAAAGTGCTTCCTGCCTCAGGCTGGTCGTCTCGGTCACGGAAATTCGAAACAATGTCGCTGGCTAGGCGGCTTCAGTGGTTAGGTACCTGGGTAAGGGTTCCGACGGCCAATTTCACTCAGGGAAGGAGACTTTCTTCTAGCCAGAGGCTTTGGTGAACGCTGAGATACTTCCTTTACTTGTATGTTGGTGTACGCTGTGACAGAAAAACATATGCCAAAAGGGTTCGGCGCCTTGCCCGACCTTCGAATGCGCCATGTCCCTACTCTTCCTCGCCATCTCGCTTCTTCTCGTCTCCTCGACCATCATGACTGATCGAAACCACCTCAGTTATCCTCGGGCTCAGCCTTGATATCGTCCTCTCCCTCCGTTAGCTCCTCGGCAGGGCCTGGGCCATCGTCGGCTGCATAGTGTTTGTTGGACTGGCAGCCCACTGTGTAACCGTAATCACCTCCGCAGCACTTGTATATGTACCTAAAGATGGGCCCGACCCTTGTATTCCAAATCTGCTCCGGAGGTCCAACTGAAGAGTTGTTGTCAGGCCGTCATCCAATATGTTCCAAGAAAAGATTGGAAACCAGCGGGGTAACTCACAACGGTGCCACCTGCAGGCCTCCTGGTCGTTCGCATCCTCGTCAAACACCTTTCCGCATCGTTCGTACCGATGGAGCCTCGCCATCTTCTCGGACAAACCGTATTTCCGGTCGGCCATGACATCCCAGGCGACGTCGACACCGCCTGCGTACCGCGCGCATATTGCCTTCACCACGGCACGTAGGTCGTCCGTGTCTGCGACTAGGAGAATCTCGCTCAGCTTCGCACCTGGGTCGAGCCCGGGAGTTGCTGACGCCATTTTTCTGGTTCAAAAAGGGGCAGGATTGCGTTGCAGTGACTCTATTGAGCTGTCGCGCGGGTTCGGTATGTCGTGTTTGTGCGTGGGAAAATTCAGAGATCAAACGACCGGCGAAGTTCGGTCTAAATCGAAACCCATGGCTGCTTCCTCCAGTTCTCGGAACCACTTTCCACCCGGGTCGGTCGCCTCAGATCGCCCCAGGACCCGAAACAGCACCACCACTGAGAAGGAGCATCGCCAGAGCTCCCGTCGATGGAAGGTGCCGAGTCTCCCAGCGCAAATGCCCGTTCCCGTTCTTGCAGTGGCCGCCATATTCCTCCCCCTCATCCTCGTTACCACCTCAATCGCCAGAACTGTGCCGGTAAAACACCTTGCTGCATCCTGAAAACGCCCTGCTTGGGGCAAACACGATGACGCCCGCGAAACATCTGCAAACGCGGTCACGCGTGTCCTTATCTAATGTGCAGAGAACCTCGAGAGCGGCATTTACCCGGTCCTCTGCCCTGAAATGTTTTGGAATCTCCAGACCTCAGCAGCTCTCAGGTCCAGCCTCCTTCTCATTCTCATCATTGCCAATCTCGATAGCGTCCTTTGCATCACCGCCCTTCGCACCCACTGGCATCCGCCTCACAGCAGCTTCCGCTTTCGACGCTGGCGTAATGTCAGGCTTTGGAACTGCCGCGGGCGTAGGCGTGGGTTTGGGTTTCGGCTCAGGTGCGTCATGTTTTCCAAACTTGCAGCCCTTCGAAGCGCCATCGCCCCCGCAACATGCATAGCCCCATCCTTTAGGGTATGCCGTGATGTTCTTCACCTGATCTTGGCGGCCGCGATTCCAATCGTAGCAGTCCTAGGCCGCATGCCGATCGGTGCGGCAGTCGATCATTTCTGTGTCTGGTGTCAGACAACGGTGGACTCAATTCTGATAGGAAAGACAAGACATAAAATAACAAAAAAGCGAAACATACGGGTATGCCACCGACAGAAAGTCTCTGTATTCTTCGACTCGAAGAAATACGCCTTGCACTCTGTGCACCGGAGCTTGGGCTCCCCCGACGGAGCTCCCTTGGCTTTCTTTGCGAGCGGGGCCTTATCGGCTGGGTCGATGTACTTGCGCTTGCGCAGAGGTTTACCGTCCTTGGACCTAAACAGGTCATCCAGAACCTCGGCAATGAAGCTGTCCGATAGTGGCGCTGACATCTTTTCGACTTTCGTCTTCTCATCGCCTTTGGTATGATGGTTTGAGGCGCTGAGAAAGAAAGATGGGAGATAGGGAGTGTGAGCCAGAGACGCGTCGTGCGATTTGTAGGGTTTGTTTGCAGGGGCTCGCGAACCCCTGACTGTCAGGAGAAAAAGCAAAAATGATCATTTCCAATTTCCACAGGCGAGAGAACAGATGAGCAAAACGACAGCATGGCTCCATGAGACACCCTACGGCATAGCTCCCCTCTTAGCACTTGACATCCATCCGAATCTGCATCGCCGCAATCGCATGCGTCTCAACATCCGCAATGTCCGCCCTCAGAGCATCCAATCGTGCATCAGCCGTTTCGACACGCGGGAGCATGTAAATCTCCCTTGTGCATCTGACCGTCTCGCCCTTCGTCCCAAAGTACCGCTGCGACTCGAAGCTCCAGTCATCATTGCCTCGAACCCAGTACGCCAAGCCGTCAACGTACTGGCTGATCTGGGCATCGATCTCGGGCCCCCACGATGGGAGGTTGGCGCGCGCCTCTAGGAACTCGTTAAGAATTCCGTCGCACCAGTTGCCGATCCAATTTGCTGCGGCCTGCGGACCGAGATCAAGCTGGTGCATCACGATTGTGACGAGGTTGTGGAGGGCGTGACCGCGCGCTCGCTCAACGGGGTACGAGTAGAGGTCATTCCCCGCACTGATGAGATACAATGCGCAGTCTCGCATCCTCTCCAGCAGCGGATGGCAGTAAATCTCCTCGGGAATGTCGAGCTCGAGCTCCATAAGGGCGAACGAAGGCAGACATCCGCTCGAGTGCTTGCGGACGACCCAGTAGCTGTCGATGGTGCGCAGACGGTCGTGCATACGGTCTTTGGACTGGAGGACAACGGCGTCGACGTATAGCTGCATGGTTTCGATGAGATGGTGTTCGGCCATGGCTGAGGATGTCTTTCGACCGAGGGCCCAGAACTGTCGTGCCATTTCTCCCAGGACACATTCTCCTTGTGGGCGAGGCTTGTTCGGGTTCCGCAGCCCGTTCATGACCATGTCTGCCATTTTTTTTGTTACAACCTCGTCTTCCACATCGGTGTATTCGTCAAAGACGTAGAAGAGTGTCATCAAGTCGGTGCTGGTGCGGCATCGAGCGAGGTCGCCGTATCGGTAGGCCAGCATCGCCAGCCTTGCTGGTGGTTGTTAGTGAGCGGACACCTGACGCAGGTGATAAATGAGAGGTTGTACCAAAGTCGCATCGGTTGAATGCATCTTGTGACTTGGGGTCAAAGGCGTGGAAGCCAGCGAGCCATTCGAGACTTGCTGCCTTGGCCGGCTCGTAGTTCTCGTTCAGGTGCCTTTTCCAGGGCCAGGCCCTGAGAAGATCCGGGACTTTGACTACTTCCCCAGACATGATGACCAGAAACCAACTTAAAGCTGAGGACAGGTTTATGGAGGATGATCAGAGCAACAGGTTTGACGGAAACGAAGGGTCCTGCTCTTTGTACATTGTCTTTGCAAATAAAGTAAAGCCATATGGATACATGTACGTGCCGTACTCAGCAGCCGAAGTCATCGGTCCTGGGAAAAGATTCCCACCTCGTACCGGTATCGAGGTAGGTAAATGGTGCAATTTCCACCGCCATCTTAGTAATCGGACCGTGTATAAGCAATGCGCATGCGGATGTGAAGACCTCGCGTAGGTGGTGCACATCGGATAGGCTGCACGTTGTCCCTAGCGTGGGGGAGACCTCCCCTGAGGGTGTGCTGAATTCTGGCGATAAGACCGTTTTGAGAAAAGAAGTAACATTGAAGATAAACACGGACACTTGAAGCCACAACAACGTTGCATACCAGTGCGGCAAGGTTTGTGGCCGAGATGGCTGCATTGACAGCGTTTTAGTAAGATGGTGTTTAGTAAGGCCCAACCAATATTAGACGGTCGCTTCCACGTCTAGACTCAGATTCAAGGCCGAACCGGAGCGTTGACAACCACTTCGCCGTGTTTGGTGTGTCACATATTTCCCGCGCACACAACCCTTCGAAGCACCGTCTCCTCCGCAGCAAGCGTTGTAGAACCCATTCGGATATTGCTTGGTATTCAAGATGAAGCGCGACTGCGATATTTAGCTGCCGCGCAATTTCACTGGCGACCAGGGTTCCCTTGGCTGGCCAATGGCCCGAGCTACTACCTCCCTCACAAAACCTGCCGGGGAACATGCTGTCGATTGTTAGTGAGATCTGTGTGTCTTCTCCCGAGAAAATTAATCCGATTGGCTTCAGCGTCTCTTTATCAACACGCCGTTCTTTCCGGTTCCACGTGCGATGTAAGGCATACCAAGGGGTCAGCGATCATATAGTAATTATAACTACCCAATACAAACCCGTGCGATGCCAATTCAGGTCCACATACTGGTCGATTTCTCCTAACTTATCGCTGCCTCACTCCTCGTCCAACATCTCGTCTTCCTCATCAGAATCCATCTCCGGATATTCCTCCCCACACCTTATGTCGCTAGATTCTCTGTGTAGCCAAACCACACAGCCCTTCGAGGTACCATTCTCATTAGAGCATTAAAAAGTGACTCCCTCAGGAAAGACTCTCGGCTCTTTATCGCTAATATAGACACTAATGCTCACAGAGCCTCATAAAACGGCTTGCAACTGCTCAGCATCTGTGGTGTGGCCAGATTCTCGAAAGGCATCGCCGAGGCGATTGGGAAGCATCGGTAAGAATCGATCATCACGATTCATCTTTTGCCCAATGGGTATCATGATGCCGACGCCTCCCCCCACGCAGCGTGCCCCGCAAAGATCACTTGTCACTACAGGTGCTCATTCATTGTCTGACTTTAGTCAGACGGAATATAAGCGAATGGATACCTCTGTTACTTTCAGTAGGACTAACAGCAATGCGGCCGAGAGCGTATAATCTCAGTGCCCCATAGCTATGAAAATGAAGCTAAACGAGTGTAATGAATAAAAGTCACTTTCCTTGGATATCCCTGGCCCCGCAACAGGAACGCAATGAAACCATCACGACAGCGCGCGCTTTCTTCTCCTTCATGCTTCCCATAAAGAGCTAGACGGATCTTTTTTGTCGTGAGTCCTTGGACTCACTTACTAGCTCTCTGATAATCAAGCATTCGAGCCCTCTACCGTTTCATCCTCAGCCGCCAACTGCCTGCTGATGCGGTAGAGAGCCTCAAGGTCGCGCTTGCCCGCGTACGCCACGCCCTGTCAAATCTGTGAGTCGAAATATCCGTAGTCTTATCAAAACGTTTTTTTCTTTAGAAAACGGAAGCTAGAGAGTCTGACCGCGACGGGGGTAGTCAGCGCAAAGGTAAGGCTTGCCATGAGGGCCACTGTGATGTATTGGATGAGTATGTGGACGGCTTGTCGAGAATATTTGAGTTCTACAAACTCGATCGAAGAAAACTCTGGAAGAAGAGAATGAATGAAGAGTGAGGGCTGATGTATGGCGTATGAAGGAGTTTCAGCAGACGTCCCTCGGGACGAGGAAGTCTCTGCTTTATAACTGTTTTCGTGCATTATGAGGGTTTAACTGAACTCGCAGCCTTCATGTTCACTTCCGCACCACAGCAGGAGGTTTACTCCAAAAATTGGTGGCCTAACTAACTGCCGTCCAAGGCTGCTCGCGACGGGATTATGTAAACATACCTGTTGGTTACCCAAGCATATTACGGCGGGGACGAGATAGATGCCTTGGAAGTGACGCGTCCTTGATCCAAAGCAGGACTAACTCTCCAACAGCGAAGTAGACTAAGGCCTACCAACCGTGCCTTCTGGCATGGTTCGGTGCCGACAATACAGCTAGTTACACTGGCATATTGCAGCATGGCCTCAATATACAAACTTGGCCCAGTTTTAGACTTTGAATGGCTCAAGACCTTTTGTCCCGATAGTTAGAATAATTCAAGAGCTTTTATCCTGATGGTTGGGAATGCTCCTTATTTCCCGCCGTTGAATATATTATTGCTATGGCTTGGGTCTTCGGTCATTTAGCCCTAGCCTTTCACTCCGGCATTTGAAACTGAACTGTCCGTGCTTCTTCCAATCCTAGTTTTCTACCAACAGAAGATTGACAATACTCGCCAAAGGTGGCATACGAAGCCCTGCATGTGTCACCAAAGGCCGGGGACGAAGCAGCCACAAACTCAGATGGCGAGACAGACTGCGGCTCGAATCACACTCTTGTGGGAAGCAAGCGTCCAAGAAGCAGCCGCTCTTCCAAGCGCCTACCCTTGCTGGAGAATTTCGGACTCACCGAGCTCTTTGTCTCACTCAACTTTGTATTGTTCATCACTTGTTCAGCTCTACTTGGCATCCGGTTCTACGAGCATCATTTGGTCCTAAACCCCGAACTTCGACGAACCTCGACTTACAACAAGTTTGACTCCATGTCTCCTCGAATCTTGCGGTTCTGATTTCTGACCAGCATTAGGCCCAATCAACGACCTTGTTGACTTGAGAATGTATGATTTCATGGTCAACGGGACTTTCTTCCCATCAAAACATCCTTCCATTTCACGAGAACTGCCCAATCCCGACGCCGATGCCATTTGGGACTATTGGGAAATTGCTGCGCCCATCCCATTACCAGGGAACAGATCGCCAAGATGGGCAAAGACCCTTTGACTGTGGCAAAGATGGAAGACGAGCACTTTGGCATGGGAGACGACGCCTACGTCGGTAGCCTTGGTGGTACTAGGTAGTTGGACTTTAATTCAGCCCCTGCCTGACAGTTAAACATGAAGGATAATACGTACAGAGCGGCAATCGAGGAATGCTAACGTAATTGGGCCTGTGAGGAGAGGAGAGAGGAGAGGACAGGAGAGGCGAAGGAGGACGGGAAGGTTGGGTTCGCTCTTAAATAACTGCAGTTCGGGAGGTAGTACCGGAGATTGCTGGCTGGAGAGGATGAGATGGGAGCAACTGAACTCCGGCTAGTCTCGGTACGAGGCCGTTAGCCCAGTGCCGTGAATCAGACGAGAGCGTATCGGATATTACACGGCGACGAAGTGTGCAGCAGTACAGGTCGCTATCAATCGTACCCATCCCGTCTTTCGGCTCCGTTATCTTTTACACCACTTTCATCTTCACTTCCAGCCTCCGGCTCATCCCCGAGCCACACTGGTGCTGTGATCGTTGCGCCAAGGGACTGTCATCGTCGGCCTACGGACAGGTGGTTACTGCGAATACGCGAGAATGGTGGATTTTGAGATTAAAGGAACTGAGACTGTTCTCAGCTAGTCCTACTTGTCAACCTTGGTGTCGCAACTCCTATTTGCGATGCAGAGGCTTTCCGTCTCGTCTGTGGACTACAATCCACGACCCTCACCTTCATTTGGCCGCCGTGAGCCAAGGAAGTCGGACTGGATCTACCTCATCAGCCTCGAGCATAGCTATGAGTAGTCTGGCAGTTGGAGGGTGGGTGGATGACAAGAGCCGACCATGTTGATAATGGCGACCTTGTGAATTGGCAACATGTTCTCTGTTAATCCCGGGCCGAAGAGCTCCCTATGAAGACAGCGCGCAAACCCTGTAGAACGACGAGTATAATTACGGAAGGTGCCGTACTCCTCGAACGCAAGGGGGTAAATTCCCGACATCTCCCAGTTGATAATGGTAACTCCTTGCGGACCCCAGAGAATATTGTCGCGACGTAGATTGCCGTGGTAGATATGACGCTCGTAGGGAAGCTCGACTCTCTCTTCATGTCCGTCATCCTCCAACTGCTTGTTGATCCAATCCTGGAGATCGCCGGTAGTCTCGAAGCTCCGACTAAAGCAATTGCCGAAAAACCAATCCGTAGGGTTATCCCCCCCAGTGGACCGATTTTTGCCTGTGGATGGAGAGGGAGACTCCAAATATGACGGATAGCAGCCACGACTTTGTCCATCTCGACGGCCGATTCCGTACTACTGTTATGTGAGACGAATCTCGGCTCACAAAAATTCCTTTTTCGTACCGAACCCACGTGACGCTGCTCACCCTAGCTCAGGCTCGCCTCAGTCCCTGCTCAGGATTCGCTCAGGCTGGCTCACCCTTGCTCACCCTAATTACCGTTTTCGGCAGGCTGCGCCGCAGCACGCTCAACTGCTTCAACTCTAGCCGAGTGAGCCCAGAATTAGTCCCATATATACTCCGTAAAAATGGCCAAAATGCGTCCCACTTTCAAAAATTAGCAGCCTTGACTTTCCTCTTACATTTTCGTGTTACTCATCTGACCTCAAGAGACATTAAGTCAGCCTCTGCTCTCCAAGTCTCGCTCTTACACCTCCTACATGCACTCCTGCTTTCATTCAATCCTGAATTGATCAATATACCGCGACAAAACGCTAAGATTCAGTATGGAACTGGAATCTAGGACGTCAAATTCAGCAGATACCGTGTAAGGAAGGGCAAGTACGCCTGATCAAGGTGGTCACAATGGTGGCAGCGAGCAAGAACTGGCAGAGGTGTAAGATTTCAACCTGGCTTGAGCCGAGAGGTGGGCGAGGGCCGTGGTCTAAATATAATGCGGTGATGTGCCGGGGTATGCGTGTGTGGGGTGCGTGTGTGTGGGGTATTTCCTTACATACCGTCATTAGGCGGGCCGAGAGGAGAGGCCTTACAGCGGACCGCTCCAAGATCAGCCCTCAAGCAGTTCAAAGAAATCTAAGGCCCAAGAGCAAAAGCGACTATTCACGAGTACTTGTAGTGTGGCATTCGTAAGTCAATAGCGCGCACATTATCAACACCAAGATTTAACGCTCCTTAGATATGTAAACAAATATGGGCCTTCCGATCCTCGGGATATGCAGGTGATGAAGCATTTTGCCGAAACTCTAGGCCTCGGCATGAAAGGCAAGCTTGATGAAGAGGATGCATGTTGGAGAACACGGTGGAGTCACGTAGTGGTGGAAGAAGTGTGTGCAAGAGTGCTTTTTATTCTTTCTATCTTGAAGAGCGGAAGCCGTGTTATTATATGCGCGGAGGTGGCCTGTGCACGAAGTGCACTGGCCGCCTCGCTTGCGAAATGAGCTGTTGGAATAATCCGTACGAGGTTTGTTATGGAGACTGGGCGTCGTAGCTGCGTGGATCTGCGGATCCCGCCGTGCGCTCCGCTTCCCAGGGTTAGGGTTCCAGAGAACCCAACAATGCACTACCAACTCCCTCCAGCTTGCGAGTTTCAATACGCCGATTTTACAATGCGTAGGAGCGACATTACAATCTGGAGATACCCTTGGATGTTAAGCGGTCGATTGCACCAGTAAGTGGAAGAACAGCCTGTATTATTAGTGCTAATGATGAGCTAATATGCTAACTAATACAGTACATCTAAGGACCACTGGCTCAAAAACTCGGCTTGAAGCTCCACCGAGACCAGGCGTTTCTAACGATTGAGAACTACGTCATCTTGCAAGAGCAGCTGTAGTTTAAGGACCATTACAAGTCTATGCATAAAGGATGCCGTATAGATAACGCCAACCTACTGAATATACACTGCTTCAGCTCGGCCCGCCTTCAGGAATTGTGTCAGGCAAAATATAAAGTAAGAAATATATTAGGGCCGTGACCGACTTAAGCTGATTACGATAGGATTTTGTCCTTCTTGTCGGATGGAATGATGGCGAACCCAAGCTCAAACTAACGGTTCGAAGAAGAGAATGCAAAGAAAAGGATATTAATCAGTGAGTTATATACAGTTCCAAATAGTCAGTTGTCCGTTAACCTTTAACTTAGGCCGGAACATATAATGCCTGAAAAACTATCGTCAAGACTTGGCACACCACCTTTATATGCGCAACCAATGCTCTTCTGGCTAGCTAATATTATTTCGTCTAAAGCGCTTGAGGGAAATCCTACACTGGAAGAAGTACTCGCGATGACACCCCCTCCAAATGGCCGAAAACACTGGGTTTTTGTTACGACCTGCACCTGGCACAGACCCGGAGGACTGGTCAGGTTAAGACAGAGCGTATGGCAGGACGCCAAAGGCTGGGGGCGTTCTGAAGACGGCTTGTTGAGCTAGCACTCCTAGACGAGAGGGTACACTGTCACTGAAGGTCGTTGTCACTATAATGCACAGAGGTGAGTCTGAACAGTAGGACACAAATGAACAATGTAATACTAGCGTGAGGGACAGGAGTCCTTACGCTCATCGTGGTCACGATGATGGCTATCTATACTAATTATCTAAGAGGTACTTTTGTACCGTGCTCACTCACCCTTAGCGCAGATCAGAGTGAGCAACCTGTGCTTACTCACCCTTAGTGTAGATGTCACACGCTGAACGCCCCTGACACCTTAGCCATACCATGTGTGGAGCTTGTCAAGGTTCAGTCTAGGCATCAGCTCATCAGACCGTGACGGAGTTACGGTGACTCAGTCTTCTACCAGGCAGGTTGCACTAGTGTAAGCCACTGGTTCAGAATGGAACATCATGGAACCTTAGTTCCGGAGGGACCGAGGTGTTAAATAGATCATCAGACCCAGATTGTATTTTCAAAGGCTAAGGACCTTCAAGGCCATAGTCAATTATTATGTTTAGAATAGACTTATTCAGTGTCCACAGGGCCACATCTCTGTTCCACGCCACAACCACACCCATCCGTGGTTTACCGTGTCACAGTAGATCAGAGTGAGCAACACGCGATTGGCTGGAGTCACAGTGCCCAGAACCGTGTGCCACGGTGCTCCGCACTGTCCTTCGTGCGGGGTTCTCGTTGGGCCGTTCCGGTCCTGGTGACGACTACCGGTCTAGGATCTATAAGATCCTTGAAATCAGCTTTTACGAGGACTCTGTGGCTGGAAAACGTGCCTTCTTAAATACCTACTACTGGGCGCGGTCTAAGGCGTTGTCGCAGTTAGATATCAAGGCAGGATGGAAGGTAACAGGGTTATAGCCAGTTAGCGTGAGGAAGCCCCTGAGTAGCAGACAACTCCTCAAAAATTCCAACTCTACACAGCTTACTAAGCTTCCCCCAGTAACTCTGGAGGCCCTGGCAGTTAAGGAGCCCATTCTGGATACCGATGAGGGTATCGAGACGGTCTGGAAGACCCTTAGGAAGGTGAGGGAGTTAAGGGATTAAGGGAGGAAATTCCTGGCTTTACTTAAGCCATCTCTACGTGACCGTGTATGGTAAAGGAAGGTAGAAAAGGCCTTTGATGAGCAGACCTTTGAACTGGCGTAAGCTGAGTGTAAAGTTAAGGCCCTGGAAGATGCGCTATGCCTGATTACGACCACACGGCGTAGGAAGGTGCAGCTTGATCCAAATTTATCGTTTGCTTTAATCGTGGAGGTTAGGTGTGCCTAATTGGCTGCAGGGAGGGATCTCAATAAATTATCGGATTCTTCATTAACTGAGCTATCTGAAGCAGAAGACTGTATTGAAATACCTCCTTTTTTGGAGTAGTTGTGGTGGTTTGAAGTTGGTGGGTGGTGTGGATGTTAAGTATGTAAATAGTGGTTTGGATGCAGGGGTGGTCCGTATTCAGGGGTCTGGTCTTAGGGCTGCCGTCCCAAGTCGTAGAATTAGCATGCCATGGAATCCAGACTTTCAACATTCCATTTCCTTGATCTTCGAGAATGAACTCATCTTCCAAGGGGACATACACCAGGAAGATTTGACTCGCCATCAAAGGTCATAGCCAAAGCCCTGTCACCTAAAAACGCCTCGCAACAACATGTGTATCTGGTATTATCACACAATATTCTACTGCCAGGGCAGTACCCCTCCCTGCAACGCAACAGGCGTTCAAGGGCAGCCATACCGCTGCCCGGCGCTCAGAGAGCCATGCGGCAGAGAAGCACTCAAATGCACCTTCAAACCACCCATCTGGACGGAAGCGCCAAAGAGGATCCATCTCGCTTGCGGGAAGTGCCACAGAAAACTCATCGGGGACCTGACCAGGAACTTTGACGAGGAGTGGGCCGAACAATTCACCAAGCAACTCCATCCGAGTCGAATCAACGATGACCCTGAAATTAGAGACAAGGTTGAAGAGGCAACGGCTATAGCAAAGAGCAGGTGGAATAAGATCCTGAAGATCTTTGAACGGTGGCCCAGACCGCACGATGCGGGTGCTGGTCAGACATAGCTCGACCTGCGCGGCAAAGGCATGAATGTCATCGAGTCATTGTCTGCGGACAAGCTGAAGAAGATTTAGGGTTCACAAAGAAAATAATGGCATGGTGGGAAAAGGGTTTGGAAACGGACACCGACTACGTTGATATCCCAGCACCCGAATGAGGGTGGTCTGGAGAGCGAGTGGTGCGGTATGGGTGCCGCTTGTCTCTATCCTTGACCTTTGAAAGTCTCAGGTCGTCTCGTGGCGTCACAATGGTGGGTTATAATGTTCTTTGATGTTCGTCCAAACGCGTCAAACATTGCGGGATGTTGTGATAGCCACTCTAGAAACAGTTTCCGGGAAGAGACCAGCCTTATTGCTGCTAAATCTCTAACGTTCGTGCTTTGGAACTGAATAAAATTCTTCTCGCTTTTTGTCGCTTATCCTCAAGATTCTCCTGAAGCCACTTCCGGCCTCCTCTCCCAGAATTCCTCCCTCAAGTTGTGAAGAGTCTCAATCAGCCCCAAATGCTCATGATTACCTTCAGATAAGGTATCTGGGTCGGCCCGCGCCGCGCTGAACTTCTGCGTGTTCCTCGATGGCCCCTGCTAGTGAACGCTCAACAGCTGGGGCGGAGATGGTCCGATCGTCGTTGAGAGATCTGGTCGATGAAGAACCCTGGCGGTCCTGGGGGCCGAACGCCATTGCTCGCTTGGACTTCTGAAGCATTCTGATCTCGGGTTCGTACGCTTCTAGAGGCGGTCCAAACTGATTCGTAGAGTCGCGCTCGACATCCTCCGACACCTTGACGGGGGATTCCGTCCCATCGAGTGCATCTACCGGGACGTTCATCCACAGGTGCCCGCGAACCTTGCTCGCCGCCTCGAAGAGATTCTTCCTATCTAGCACGGCTATGAAGTCTCTGTGGAGATCCATCCACTTATGGATACCGACATGAGGCTGGACGTCGACACAAGCGGTTCTCCACATTTCCATTGCCAAAGTGGTGGATTGGGCGGTTTGGTCGAGAAAGAGAGTCTCGCATTCGGCTTGCACCGCGAGGAAGGTTGCTTCATCATGCACCCGGCGCGTGCGGTCAATGGGCAGGTCATCGACCGTTGCTGCTGGTGATGCGGACGCGTCATTGTCGTCGTCGTCATCATCACCATCCGTCGTGCCATCTTCTGTGCTTAAATCCGATATCCGGGTCGACTTGGCAGCTCTCCCGGATGCCAGAGATTCTTCTACCTCTGCATCCACGGGGATGGGGAGCGCGAAGAGTGCGATCTCCTCCATATGTGCGGCGAGATGCAATTGAAGCTCTGATAATGCAAGTTCTTTTCCACACACAATGCACGCATCTTGGTACGTATCGTCTGCTTGGCGACCGCAGAGGTCTACTAGCATGGGGAGCTGCGCTTGCTGCATTGGTCCACTGTAATGATCTTTCTTTAGATGCTGGCCCATGCTGGGCCTATCAGGGAAGACGCCATCACACTCCACGCAAACAAACTGCCGGCGGTGGGCTTGTAGTTCGTGATATATCCAATCATTCCGGCTGACGTACAGCTTGGCTGCGTTCTGGCACTGCTCGAAGGTGCATACGTAGGGACGAAGATCGCGGAATACGTGACGCCTGCATCATATTTCATCAGCAGGAGAGCCCTCACAGCTGTAGATTGCCTGAACAGGTTATGGCACTTACTTCCATAACTGCCTACTCTTCATCTCATCTGCATTCAGCAACATACCACAATACGGACACTGGAAACTGGGCTCCTGACTCGAATCCAGAGGCTTCGGTGGGTTGGGAACAGATGTAAACGTCCTATTCCCCGCTTCGGTTGGAGTGTAGATAGTCCTTGGACGCGCCGTTGTGTTTGTATCGTAAACGTCGGAGGCAGCGACAGTGGAGAAACTTTGTCTCGACCGCTGAGACTCCGATGTTACGTCCTTAGCAGGTACTGGCGCGAGCTGTGGCCGGGAGGCCTCACTTTTGATCCTGTCCCCATCTTCACCCCCCTTGGCTAGGTCCTTGACAGCGATTTCCGGCATCAATGTGGTGGTGCTTGGTTGATGTGCCTTTGGGTCGAAAGGGTGTCCCAGCGAATACTCGATTTGCTCCCTCCTCCTCATGTTTGCTTCAGCAAACCTGCGGCATAGCCACGCAATGCCTTCACAGCTCCCCAAAGGTGGCGCATCCTCTGCCGCGCTCGCCTCTTTAGCCTCTTCCTTGACCAAATTGATCTTCTTGGAGCTCTTCGTCTGGCCACGCCACTGGTCCACTTTTTCGATGATGTGGTTGTATTCGAAGCTGCCAAATGCCCGTCTCAGTATCACGATCTCAGTTACCGGCTCGCTCTCGACAGTCTTCTTGATTGAGCGAATGTACTTGCTGGAGATAGTTGGCCGGCGAAGAAGGGTCGACAGGTCGTAAAGGGCGCGTATCTGCTCTGTCGCAAGCTGAGCCATGTAGGAAATTGCGAGCTCGTCTTCATCTTCGCCGTCGCTGCCGCTGCCGCTGCCACTTCCAGTCTCATTTGGACCTCGGTCGCTAGAGGCGGTTCTAGAGGGTCTCTGAGCTGAGGCTCCGGGCTGGTCGGGTCTGCTCGTGGCTTGGGCAATATCGGTTGCAGCCTCGGTACCTAGGTAGGTAACCCCATGTTAGGGCAACGGCATTGACTCCTTGTTATATTGAACAGAAACGGAGGTATGTACCTTTTTCCAGCAAAGTATTCAACCTGAGCAGGATTTCGAGAACAAGGTCCTTAAGCTTCGCGTCGTGGCGGAGGGTGTCGTCCAGGGAACCTCTGGCCCTAGGTGGGAGATTGGCTTTGGTCTGGTCCCCCCATATGTTCAACCGGCCATATTCATGCAAGATATTGGCGAGATCGAGTTCCTCCGTGCAGTTCTCCAGATACTCATCACTTCCGAGTCGGACAGCGAATGCAGCAAATGACTTGACACACTGCACGTATGAATCAAATAGCGTAGAGCTGTGGAAACATGGAGTTGGTGCTTGTGCTGACATGATGGGGGATAGAAGCAGTCCTGGCGGTGTTGAGGCTTCGAGATGCGAATTGTGGAAAGGCGGAGAATATGGAAGGTGCTCGTTGAGCAACCGGCTGAGCGAGTCACAAGTTTCATCAGGTCACATGGCAAATTGTTGAGCCTCTAACATTTGCTACTGCGTTTCCGCTCACGGCTCACCAAGATTTGTTAAAGTTGCGCTATCCTGCCACTGATTGGGCTGTTCAGCAAATGCTGCCCAACCCCACCAACCTTGCCAATCTATTCCGAGCCCAGCAAAGAGCGAGGGACGTTGAACCTCCCGCTTCCTCGGCCCGCAATCAAAGGACTGCCTGCCTCAATTTCCGGTCATGGAGGTCGCCGGCCTAGTTCTCGGGGCCATCCCCATCGTCATCTGGGCTCTCGAAAATTACGCAAAGCCCTTTAGAGATTCTGACAACGAGCGCATTGTCATTGGGACCCTCCGCACCGGGCTCTTGTTTCAACAAGAACGGCTCAAGCGGACTTATGAGCGCATCGGACTAGATAAACCCTCAGACAAAGAGCTCGAAGACCGTCTCAATGAACTGTTCCCCCAAATGGCAGAACACCTATTACTCACCATCCGAGAAATGGACCGCCTCGTTTCAGCTGTGCTGACGGATCTGAAGGTCGACAAACAGCAGGTGAGTTGGTCTTTGTACTGAATTCCAAACCCACCCCGCTAACTTTCTGGTATTTTCGATCCCTGGGCAGCCTCTGTGGGTTGAACCTTCAGACCGAATGCAGTTTGAGTGGCACAAAGTGAAGCGCAAATTCAAGCTAAAGCACTGCCAGAAGGTGCTCGAAGAGCTCAGAGTCTGGAACGGGGACCTGGAGAAGTATCTAGAGAAGCCAGAGGTGCCGGCAACCACCGACGGGTTGGCAGTTCAAGATCTGGTCCTCAGGTTCAACGCCAAGCGCTGCAACATAGTCCGCGAGTCGATGAAGTCGTTTCACCGCGCCCTCAGTTACCACATACCGGGCTGCGCGTGTCGCTCGCCGCACCAAGTCACAGTCCAACTTGACTGGTCCGCCTGCGAGGCCGATTCCGGGGTGTCCAGAGCCGCGTTTCAAGTTTCCTCAGGCAGTCCGGCACTATCAGCAAACTGTTGGCGCAAGCTTCACGTTGTGCCACAGGTAATCACAGATACGGAGCATCAACTGCAGCCTGCGCCACGAAGTCCACAACAACTTCCTGTCGGTTCGGGACCAAGAGGCCGCACGCCATCACCCAGCCCGCCAAGGACCCCATCACCGCTGTCTTCCATATTATCAAGGATTTCCAGGATCCGGTTGAAAATTCCTTTCTCATACACGCCGGTTGCGGTCGCGGATCCTCAAATCGAAGTGGTGACAAACGCACAAGCGCCCGTCAAAATATACAACATCTGCGATTATATCCGGGACCGGGACAATATCGGTTCTCTACACGGCTACATTAGAGACCCTGGAACAGCCGGAGGTAACGAACGTAGATTCGTGCTCAAGGACGCCTCTGAAAACCAAACCTCCGAGTCCATGACAAGGTCACTTTCGCTCAAGCTTTTGCTCAACAGCGGAGGCAGGAAGTTTCTCCCGGCCCTCACAAGAAAGCACAGATACGGCATTGCCGTAGCCTTGTGCTGGTCGGTCCTTCACCTGAGTGGTAGTCCTTGGCTGGAGAAGGAACTGGACGCTGAGCGTGCTATGCTGCTCTACACGACACTACGTTCTCGACACACGCTCTCCCGCCACCCTTCCTTATCCTGCCGGCTGCCAGAACCAAAGAGACCGGGCTCGCCGGCACGAGGCGAGCGCACACCACGCAGAGCCCCAAACAAAACCGCCAAGCTTATTTATAGCTTGGGCGTTGCACTGATCGAGCTCTGCATAGACAACCCTTTTGATACCCCACCTCCCTCACCATACGACCAGACACCGCTGCTGGGCGGTAGGGCGATTCCGGAAGACTGCATGCGTGAGCTGGTGGAGAGCGTACGGGCCAAGGGAGGCGACCCATACGGTGACGCTGTAGAACGGTGCGTGACGTTCGTTTTTCAGGGTGCTGAGAGCAAAAGAGACTTCGAGAACCCCGACTTCCGCCGCGTATTTTACAGCACGGTTGTGGCGCCGGTTCAGGCGACGTACCAAATGATGCCTGAGATGGGGGATAGATATGACGATTGATGGCACATCGGTGGTGGATGCAGGGATGCAAGGGGCTGGTGCTTTCTTGGTTCACACCAAACCAAATTTACCTATTCAACACCTCCCCGGCGTCTAAGATGCCTCCCAGAAGACGTCGGAGGTGAGGCACGCCGCATTCAGGTCAAGAAGGTTCTGGCTGGAAACACACCAACTAACTTTACTCGAACCAGCAGTAAGCAGCTCAATTAGCCTTGGAACTCAGGGCTTTGCATTCTGCAGCAGCCTCACCACTTCTCTGTTGCCCGACCGTTCTACCACCTTGAGCGGCGTGTCCCCCCAGCGGTCCACGTAGTGCACGTTCGTATTGCCCCGCGCCAGCAGGAGCTTCACCGTTTCCGTTTTGCCGAATCTCGCCGCATGGTACAGCGGTGTCCGGCCCGCGTCGTCTGTTGAGTGGACGTTGACATTGCTGCGCGCGAGCAACATCTTGACGACTGACACGTGTCCGCTTCGAGCTGCACAAGCCAGCGGCATCCATCCGTTTTCATCCCTAGAGTCGGCTTCGATGTCGCCGCGCTCCAGTAGCAGTTTTACGATAACGCGGTCGCCATATCCCGCCGCTAGAGAGAGCAGCGTTTCACCGTCCTTGTTTTTGGCGTTGGCACCAGAAGCGGCGATCTGGTCGATGAGATCGCCGTAGGCACCCTCCGACGAGTCGATGGCGGCTCGTAGTCGTCTGGTCCAGGCTTCTGTAACAGGCTGCGACGGCTTCTTATGACTCTCCTCTAGCGGAAGGTCGATGAAGCGGTCAAATAGGGTGTCAAACTCTGCGCGCGTGATATTCTTCTCTTCCACCGAAACCTTCTTCGTCAAGACGATCCAGGTGCCGCTCCAGCGCACGATACTGAAGCCCTGCACCCAGCCCGTCATGAAATCGACCTGGCCCGCGGCCACGAACCGTTTGTCTTTGCTGTATTTGTACACCCGATTTGCAATCTAGCTCACCTCTTTCTTCTCCCCGCCACCGACCACTTTATTGAGCAGCGAGCCCGTGTTGTCGTCGGCGTACATCTTGAAGCCCCACGTCGTCACCAGCAGGCGCAAAGGGCCCCACGCGCCTGCGCCCCACCCGGCACGGTTCTCCAGGGACAACACCCTCTGTGTTGGAGTCTCTCCCGTCGTCTCCCAGGCGGTGAGGCGCACCTTCATGTACGGCGAGGACAGCACCGCGAGCTTCAGCGGCGCCACCAGTAGGTGCAGGCCGTCTGTCCACGAAAGGTCGCCGTGGGCCAGCAGCAACTCGGTGGGCGAGTGCGCATGCGTGTGGTCGCCGTGCACATGTTCGCCGCCGCCAAAGTTGACGGAGGAGCCCGTGCAGTATGGACAGGTGACGGAGTCGATTCAGAATAGGGGTCCAGTTCTAGGCCCTTGACTGGTATGTGACGCACACCGGTCCAGAAACTGGGATCGGCTCCATACATTGTCTAGGTGGAGGATAGAATGTGGGGTGGTTCCTAAAAACGACACCACTCCTAAGTGTCTGATGGCCAGTGGGGGCTAGTCCCAGTTTTGGTGTACTTCAGCTCCGTAGGATATATATGCAGTTTAGGATTTGGCCTAAAGGTCGTAATCGAGGCCAGAGGAATTCACAGTCTTGGTATTTTAAAAAAATTATATACTAGAATGGACTCGAATTTGATTTATGGAGTGGTAAGAGCTTCACTGTAATCTACTTCGTATCTAATTTACCAGGCTACTAATATAGAGCTTAAAATTAGCCTGATATTACTCTAACCTCCATCTTAGATACAAAAGTAACCATATATCAAACTCTTTATCTAATACAACATATTTATAAATTACTAAGCATATATAGATGCTCCACAAGCATATTTAAAAGTACATATTAGTAAGAGAAGCAGAAACTCAGAGACCTTCTTAAGGTAAACAAAACTTTAACCTTCCAGCTTGATTAGGAGAGAAAAGCACGTAATAACACATATTGAACTGGTGCGATGGCGCAACAGGGAAGAAACCACAAAGAGAACCACACCCACAGAACGTTGTTGTCGGCCTGAAAGGACGACTCCCAGACTACTGGTCCTCCGATCGGAGGGACACAAATGCAACTGACGTAGAAAAACAGATACGTACCTAATATGGAACAAAACCTAGTATATAACGGTGCCTAGCATGGAACGGAGCCTAGCATGGAACAAACAAAGGAAACGCGACCGTGGATCAGGTCATCTTCCTTCGATCGAAGGGCCAGAATGTCACTGGGCTTTCAATAGGAGGTCTTCGTAGTGAAAATCGTCGAATCGATTGTTGATTGAAAGAAGCACGGTTCAAAGAACCGCGCGGCGCGGCCCCTTTTTGACGGTGGCACGCGCTAGAGAACGCATCGCTATGTACATAAACGGCTACAGTAATATTACACACAGAGCCCAAAAAGAACGACAGGGTCGGCCTGAACAAACGCCCCGAGTCAATATAGTGAACCTCATAGGTCTTAGATGCAGCTGGTTAGGTAAGTTTTTCATCGCGTCGGATAGCCTTAAGGGCTAAATTTACCTTTACCTCTTTTGAAGTGAAAGACATGTTAGGTTATGGAATAATTAAAGATTGAAAGTAGAAGTAGTGGGTCGCGTGGAAAGTAGTGCACTCGCTTATCAAATACGTTAGTGGGGATTGCAACTAGTTGTTTGTATTGCTTGTTCTCTGTCCCTGTGTCCCCACCTGCAGCCCGCTTCCTCACTAGAGTTTAGCCCTCATTTAGTGGTCAAGGCTGCCAAGAGGCGCATTTGCCTGCTGCTGCGGTCGGCCAAACATGTTTTTGTGGAACATTAGGCATCAATGGTCGAATATTTCATCTGAAAAGACTCGAGCCTGCAGCATTTCCCTCCTTCGACATCAAGCATCACCTCTCAAACATCATCCCTTATTCGCCTTGCCTCAGCGTTGCTACGATGCACCGAGAAAATAGCATTAGATTGCTTACGCTCGACACCAAGACTTTGCGAGCCGGCCTGAAACTCAAAAACGGCCGACGAGTGTTTCCCCCGCGTCAATCCCTCGGAAATTTCTCGATGCTACCGACCGAACTCCTCCACCAAATCCTCGGAGACATCGACATTCCCACCCTGACGGCGTATCAGCGAGTGAGCCGCCTCGCTCGTGCCGTGGTCGACAATATACCCGAGTATTCCGCCCTCCTTCGATCCCACCGTGACATCCTCCGCGCCATCTTAGCCTCCCAAGCTAACTCGTACACCTGTCGAGACCTCCACACCGAACTCAAGACCTCCAACCCCAAATGCCAGACATGCGACGATGAAGCAACCCACCTCTACCTCATCACCTGCCGCCTCGTCTGCCGCCGCTGCTTTACAGGCGACTGGCGCGCAGCCATTCCACCACCCTCTCTAACCCCCCAGACCCGGGCATTGTACGCCTCCGAATACCCTTACGGCCTACTCCAAGATCCCAACGAATGGAACCACAGGGGATATCCCACTCGTCACCCTTTCCAAGATTACGCGCCCCTGCAAGAAGCCCACATACTCGAACATTGCAGGGAAATAACTACTGAAGAGCTGAGTCGAATCCCCCACACCATGTCTCTCCCTGCGCGGTACCAAAGTGGGAACAAGAAGGTATCGACAGGGCCGCGGGTGAAGTTGTATGATACCATGACGTTGCTTGCGAATCACAAGCTGTCCGATTGTTACTGTATGAGGTCTTATCCAGAGGTTATGAGGAGGTATCAGGCTGTTATTGCGCTGCAGGAGACGGAGAGGGAAGCAGAGGGGGATGTTCCGATGGGGACGGTTCGCGATCCGTTTGAACCGTCGTATAGGGCGGTGTGGATGAATTAAGGGTGGTGGTATGAAGGGGCTGTGAGTTGATCAACTGCCGTGCTTTCGTGATTGAACTATGCGTTTACTTTTATATCATACACCTCCCGTGCAGTGTCCTGAGCTATCCGGTACCGTGATAATCCTTATCTAAATAATAGAGTATAGCAACTTAATATCTCTTGTCGAAAGCCTTGATCAACACTTGGAGAGATTTGTGTGGTTGCAGATAGGTCAAGTGAAAATTCTCGGAAGAGGGTGTGTGACTAATCACTGATGAGCCAGAAAAAAAATGGTAGCACCAATACGCACCATCCACAAAAGCAGTGTTCCTTCAAACTCTCACCTTTGGAGGCCGGCTGCATATTTGCTCACTCGCGGCACAACTTTTGGCCACGGGGCTACTCCTTTATTCTCAGGCTCATACAGGACAGCTCCAACCGTTCTTTCTGACGGCCCCTCTCACTGGTGTTTCTCTCTATGGAATCTTAGTCCCGGACGGCGAAGCTCCAATTGTGGTGGAGCGTCGACAGTTAGCCTGTCTTGGTGACATGGTTGGGGACTCGGTCTTTGTCTTTCGATCTCCCCGCACTAGGCCCGCTACTCCGAACCAACACGCGGCCGAGAGATTGTACCTACATGGTTCATGTTCACAACTAGTAGACCTCTGGGGACCCGGATGTTCCGTTAGCAACATGAAGGCCACCAGCCGTTTTTACCGGTCCAATCTCCTTGCGTTCTACATCAGAGGAGGCTTCATCCGCCCCGACACCAAAGTGGGAAAACAACAGCTATTTCACTGGAGCTTGCGGTGGGACGACACGGCCTCAGTGCAGACATTTAGCTACTGGGAGGACATACTGATTGGGACTCTGACGGAATGTCATCCTGTTTCTACTGATGAAGGCCTATCTGAGGAGACCACGCTTACTGGCGTCAACCCGCTGCCGTCCATCCCTGCTGCCTCCGTCTTCAAACCGGAGATTTGCCACATTCCACGCCCGCCAGTCGTCGCAAACGGAGCCTGTCCTCTTATCGTAGCGGACAGCAGAAGAGAGTCGGAACCTTTCCTTTCGAGTCTCGGCACCTCGCCAGACTGGTGGAGCATGACCGAAATTCAGGGTATGGCGGCCGTCACTCCGCCCTACTTTGTGGTACAGGGCGCTTTCTCCATGACCAAGCAATCTGGAATATCACTCAAGCATGTTCTACTGGACCGATGGGTGGGAGACGAAACCTTCTCACTATTTGACGAACTGTGGGGTCTGCAAGTCAGCCTCTGTACGGGGGTGGCACGTCGCGTACCGGTCCGAGCCCTCATCGAAGAGCCCCTTATCGCGTTCGCCGATAGCCTTAATATCCCCGGATGGACTTCACTCAGGCAGCGTGCCATCGCAGCCTTATGTGCCGAAGCCGGGTTCTCTGCATGGGCTGCTGAGCTTAATCTGATCGAGCGACGGTGTATGCGAACAGTCTTGGGTAGACTACTAAATGTCTTAAAGGATACAGGCTTTGATCCCGGTGGAAAATATTTCTCGATTCTGTGGCCGCATGGAGACGAGGCGCAGTTTTGCGTCAGGATTCGACCCGAGAAGGACAAAGAGCAACTCTGGTGTTCGATCTTGCAGGACTCAGAGTGGTGTGCCACATTTGCCGTTCTGAGCAGCCAATGCCTCGAAACCGGCGCTCATCTGTGTCGGGGGGGTCCTGCGGCACCGTGGCGCGGTGGCCCGATGCTGTCAACTGTTGTTTGTCCGAACTTCACGGGCGGGATTCCACGACTAGCCAGCGGCTCGTTCTTCAACCCATTTCGTATGCAGGACTGGCAGCTGCAGCACAACAAGCCTTACTGGGTTGGCAAACAGGGGAGTCAGATATGGGTTGTGGTTCGAAAAGGGACACGGGCAGTAACGGAGCTGCAGGTCAAAAGGAATCGGTTTACCACATCCGCTTTTCTTTGGCCGGATAGAGTCCTCCGGGAGAAGCCGGATGTCACATTCTGCGGAGAGGATGTGTTTGTGCTGAATCGCTGAGCCTCAACGGCGTGTGGTTATAGTATATGAGAAGTCCCCAATACACCCGTAACGGTTCTAAGAGGGGCTTTTTGCCAATGTAGAGACACCATGGGCTCAAGATGGAGTTCCTTGAGCTTATTACAGCGTCATCACCTCTACTCTGTGCTGCCGATTGCAATCAGATCTCTGAGCCACCCCAAATCCAGATTCCCTCCACAACAACCCAATCAAACATCCAAAGCAACATCCCTACCCCTCAGCCCAAAAACACCAACACGCAAGAACTTGATATCTCTCTCCAACTGTTCCTTAACCCCACCCTTTATCAACTCCTCAACATCATCCCAAGAAGCCCAAGTAAACCTCCCATGAAGAAACGTCGCCTCAGGAGAGCCTGAGGTGATATGATCGAGGGCGTGAAGAAGATTGTTGGCAGCGAGGATGCGGATGGCAAACGGGGAGACCTGTTCGTCAACGTCTTGTTCGATACGACGGAGGCCGCCGGAGAGGGAGGTTGGGTAGGGGTCTGCAGTGGTGCTGGCAAACACATCCTCGGCGGTTGGGAGGTTGGTGCAGACGTGCCGCTCATCGATAAGACATGGCCAGCCCGTGGTGGACCTCAGGTGGCGGTCAGCTAGGAAGGCGACCCACCACGCTGGGCGGCGCTCTTCAGCCCCCCCATAGCCCCGTCGCGAAGGTAGGCTTGCTGCTGATTGTTGGTTGTCGAGCTGGCGCAGCTTGAGCATCTAGCGATCCGCACCGCGCGACAGAGGCTGGTGGATGCCCTGGTGAAAATGGCACATACATGGCATTCGTACGCCAAGATGAGGCACCAGGACTAGATGTGGGCTACCGTTATGAAGACCTCGCTTTGTCCACGCAGCTCGTCCGCTTCAGCGTACATTCGGGCCCGTTGATAGAACAGCTGGGACGGAGGCACACAGCTTGTTTCAGGTCAGGAACGGAGTTTTCAACATATGAAGAGCCGCGCGGAATTGGTTAAGCGTAGTGCAAGTCACCCGTTGAAAGTATGTGGTATAGCTGACTTGTCAACTTCCGGATGACCCGGTTGTTGGATCTAAAGTAAAAGCAAGTCAACCTCTGAGAGGCGAGTATCTCGCGGGAGAATGCCGAGGAAAGCCCCAAGGAGGAAAATGCATGCACCGGCCTCCTACTATTTTGATACCTCTACTGCTAATTCGGAGCGCCAAGACACTGATACTATTCATGGTTGTGACCGTTGTGTTCGTGAGCATTATCCAACGGCAGAATCATAGAAACTAAGTGGTTCCCAAACTCCCTCTTTCCTTCCTATCCGCCTTCTTCGCCATTAACGTCAACCAATTCCCTCAAAGACCCCGAATTACACGAGACAAGCTAGCCTTTAGGCTAGCTATGTGGGTTACCTTGTAAGTATAACCAGTGACGTGTTTGATAAGCGAGTTGGCCGATAAGCGAGTTGGCCACTTTCCGACGTAATGCGCCCCCTTTGCACAAAACATCAAATTCTTCCACAACCAACAATGGAAACTCCTTCGTACGAAGCCAAGGTAACTGCACTTTTCGTGTAGCAGCCAATTCCCCCCGTGTCTGCTCCGCACCCTCCATCGCCATTTGCCAGGGTGCAGGTTGCTCCTCAACGCTTTCCGGCTCCGAAGCCTTTTCTCTCCGACACCCCGACCCCCACGAGCTTCAGCTGGCAACCTCTCCCCCTTTATACCGCGTTAAGGTGGCTTGCTGGCATCCAAATGATCAGAATACGGACGGTCCCGCGTCCCGGCTCAGCGATGCCGATGTCGCCAGGCACCTGGTTAGCCTGGCACCGAATTTGAAGGAGGTTCTGATTGATCATAGCAACCCGAAGCGTTTCCACCTGCAGCAAAGCAACGAGTTCAAGCGACCGTGCCCACACTAGCTTCCTACCAATTCAGCGTCCTCTCCGTTACCGGCCCCAGGCATCTTACGGACCCTCCTGCTTTCGGGCTACAGCCATGAGCTGCTGTCCGGAGATGAGATAGAGCGCTGGAAGGCCTCGACCGATTTTTCCATGCTTCAGCGCCTCGGCCTATGCTTCCGTAACGGTGTCAACCTCGCTATGTTGCAATCACCGACGACGGATTGCTGCCTGTTATCATCTCTGGCAACACTAGTGCTCTCTATCGGATTCGAGCAGCAGCATGACAAATATTCCGACTATCTCCGGACAGCAAAGCGCCTCATCGGCAACTTACCGCGACTATCAGCTCACCTACATACCCTGAGCCTGCAGGGCCTAACCATCCAAGCGGCGGATATTTCCTAGCTCGGAGCTGACTGTCTATCCCTACAGGAGTTGGGTGTGACCCTGGGTCACTCCATGGGAGACGAGGTAGAGGTCACCCTCTACAGGTCGCTGCGCAAGTGCTTGCCGAATTTACAGCGCTTGGCCCTCAGTCTGGATGTACGGCTTCCCTCCACTAGGATGGATGCCACGGTGCCGGACTCTTCATTTGATGACTTTGACCTAGAGAGTCACCTCGGCACCGGCTACCTCAACGGTCACCTGCGGGATCTGTTCATCAATAGCGCCATGGACGAGGCGCTCGCTCGCGCCATCTTCCAAACCATCTCTTCAGCCAAGGGCATGCATCTTGACGACGCGGCGGCCCTAAGTTCTCTGAAGATTCAGTTCTTGGCGAGCGCGGCTAGAAATCTTCTCCGAATCTCGGTACTCCCGCTCATTCTTGCCGAGCTCCGCAGCTCCTGGCTGCTTACCCGGAGAATACGAGACGGTTCTGGGCGGGACGAGATAACCGCTACTAAAATGACTGGTAGCAGCAGGTCGGAAAAGCATCCTACCACGCAATCACAAACACGGAATCACCAGACTGGCGACTCGGATGATGGGCTCTTTGGGCCCTTGAGAAACGAGTGTGAAGGATGGTTAATTGTTCTAAACTGTGAGGGGCCGCGGCCACGCCTAAGAATATTCTCAGGGCGTATAGCCCTCTCACGCTAGTCCTAATCTAGTAACGATCTAATAGTGGGGCGCAACTCCCACGCTACACCCTACATCGTCTTAGATGGAATCTGACCTAGCAACGGCGGCGACCATGGCCTTGGGAATGGAAAAGTAGGCCGCTTCACCAGCGACTGTAGTCATGACTCGGGCGCTTCAATGGGACTCCACGAGAGTTTTTGGACTGTCAGAAACACGGCGATATATTGATCGACATAGCAACTTGACCAAGCGCTCGTACTCGGCACCCTCATCTTTCAGTACTCCATAGCTTCCATTTTGTCTCCAAGGCCAAACAAGTCCTCTTTGCTGCAGCTCTACGGTGAAGTATATCAGAGCGATGCGACAAACAGTTATTTGGTACTTAATTGCCGTGCCGTTGTGAAGAAAAAATGGAGTAACGTTACCCACCGAGTAGGCACCCCAAAAAATTATGTGCGCCACTCCTCCGACTTAATCCCGTCATGGCTTCCGCCAACCCGTTGCAGCAAGTCTTCGACGCAGCCAAGCGCGAGTTCGAAGCCGAGCTCCCTTCCCGCACCCCGTTCCAGAGCCTCCTCAGCGCCACCACCATCGACGAGGTGTACAATGCCATGGAGAGATACCAGAAAGAGCAGTGGAAGACGTCCAAGCTCCGTCACTTGCAGCGGATCCAGCCCTTGCTTGCCCGGCTCAAGGAGTATGCCGGTGTCATCGAAGTCTTCGTCCAGGTGAAGCCGGACATTTTAGCCTTGCTATGGGGCCCGATAAAGCTCTTCCTCCAGTGGACGAGCGGGTGGAACCAGGGGTTTGACGCCGTCGTCAAGGCGATGGAGCGGATTGGGGAGCTGCTCCCGTGCTTCAACGACCTCGTCGTCCATTTTCTCGACATCGAGCGCATCAAAGACCTACTGGGACTGTTTTACAGAGACATTCTCGACTTCTACCTGGCGCTGGTTCAGTTCTTCAGCCTGTCGCGTAAGTTCTTCCTCGAAGACGCCCCTAGGTCCTAAATGAGATACCGTGGGTCGCTGACAACGGCTTTCCAGGCCGGAAGATGCTGTTCGAGACGATCTGGCCGAAGCAAAGAGAAAAGATCAAGATCGTCGAAGGGCATATCGAGAGGCACTCCCGGTTGCTGGGGGACAAGATTACCTACGAACACATCAAGAGAGAGCACGAAGCCCGCGAGAAAGCCTTTGAGCACTTTCGGGACGAGGAGACCAGTCGCGCCTCGCAGCGCTTCCTAGCCTTGGAGGCAACCATACGTCCTCCCGCATACGGCGCCAGGTTCGATGGGCTGAGTAACAAGATCTGTGACGGAACGGCGAGATGGCTTGAAAAGGACGCTGCATTTCGCAGCTGGATCGACATGTCAAACCCCTCGACAAAGCTGCTCTGGCTGCGCGGTATTCCAGGGGCCGGTAAGTATGCGTGCAAGCACCGTTGATCCCCGAAATCGCTCCGACTACAAGTGTTGTTGTTGTTGTTGTTGTTGTTGTTGTTGTTGTTGTTGTTGCTGCTGCCTCTGCTGCGCTTGCTACAACTGCGCATCACAGTGCTGACATCTGCAGGGAAAACCTTCCTCGCCTGCTGGGTCACTAGCGCGGCGAAGAAGGTGGGCCGTACCATCTACGCATTCCCCAGCCACCGGGATAAAGATGCCGAGGGATCGGGGACCCAAACACTGCACGCCGATACTGCCGCCATCTCCATCATGCACTCCCTGCTGTTCCAGCTCGCATCTCACGATGCCAATATCCAGGCCATGCTCACCGACTCGGATAGGAGCGATCTCCAGACAAATTCCAAGGTGGCTAAAGAGCTCCTCGCCGACGTGCTGAAGTATGCAGGGGACACATTCGTGGTCATAGACGGGCTCGACGAGGTGGATGAGTTCCAGCGGGTGCAGTTTTTGACGTCCCTCATGGAAATCCTGGACGCGAGCGCCGACCCCAAGCTAAAGATTTGCATCAGCAGCCGAGCCGAGGATGACATTGCCAGGATCCTGGAGCCAAGGGCCGTGACGATCCGCATCGACAAGGAGAACACCTCGGCTATCTTTACCTACGTCAACAGTAGGTATGAACAATGGATGGGTAACTCTGACTTTTTGGACGAAGGGGCGAGCGAGATCAAGTCTTTACTCCAACCGGTCTGCGCCAAGGCAAAGGGTAAGTTTTGTGGACGGTTTTTTTGGGTTCTTCTTTTTGTCGTGGATATCTTTCGGCCAGGTTGGCTAATACTTCTTGGTGCTGGGTGCGCGGTTAGGGATGTTCTTGTACGCCCGCATCATACTCGATAACGTGGTGAACTTGATCAGCCTCGAGGAGATCCGGAGCGAACTAAAGGCCCTCCCCGACAGCCTCGACGATGCGTAAGCTCCCCCCCAGTCTACCCGCGCAGTGCGCGAGCTGTGAATGTTGACCGCAAATTCGGCTCTAGGTATGAGCGAGTCCTCGCCCGAATCAGAAAGCTTCCACACCGGGCCGGCGTGGGCGCGCAGAGGATTCTCGGCTGGATCGGATGCTCCCCCATCCCGATGACCAAATATGAGCTCGAGCAGGCCATGCTTGTCGGGGCCATGGCGCTCACTGACGCCCCCGCCGTTGACAGCCAGCTGAATCTTGTTAAGCTCTGCGGCCCCATCGTCGAGGTCGTCGATGACCAACCGCAATACGTCCACTTTACCGTCAAAGAGTAAGCCATTGTATCCTGCCCGACGGCAGAGAGGAAATCCATGATCAGGATAGCTCATGCTTGCTTCTTAGGTACATCTTCAACAAGCAGCCGAGCTTCGTCTCCATCCGCGACTCAACGATGGAGCTCTTGGTTGTCTGTCTGACCTATCTCTGCTACGACGCAATAAACGACGACGGCCTCGAGGATGACCAGATTATAGAGAATCTGCTGGCGGGCAGGTACCGCCTCCATGTCTTTGCTTCCACCATGTGGCTCGAGCTGGTCAAGCGGTCACTACGGCTCACCCGAGACCCGAGCAACTTCGACGTCCTCAGCGGATTGTTGAACAACTTGTTCGCCGAGCTTGAGAACCCGAGAGCAATGCAAGACCTAGCAGATGCTGGCCATGACGGAGCTTCTGGTAACACGCCTCCTCCTCCAGCCGGTGATCCGCTGTGGCGCGGCGCTCCCAAATTCGTCACCCAGACCTTCTGCTTCTTTACAAATCAACGCAAGGACCTCTGGACATTGGAGAACGGTAAGGCTTTACGTGCCCACTCCATTTGCTTTTCTCCACTATCCGCACTTTTTTTTTCTTCGCTAACGTACATGCCGTCGGTAGCGGACACCTGGGTCAACCTGGATGCGTTGACCGTGTCCAACTCCTGCGCGCGGATCGAGACGGTCTACAACAGCCTGCTTCGCCATAGTACCGACACCGGGCACCAGAAAGATTGCGTGTGCCCCAGGTTGCGGAGGCACTATGGTAACAACCTGTTCAAATGTCACTACTTCGCGTGTGGGCTTCGAAGGTTCGGGTTCAAGGAGGAGGCCAGCTGCGCCGACCACATGAAAAACCACTGCAGGCCGTGGAAGTGCTCCGTTAAGTCCTGTGATTTTGCCATCATTGGTTTTCAGACGAATTCCCAGCTGGAAAACCACCGACAGCGAATCCACAGGGTGGTGCCAGCAGCCGACTCGATGGAGCCCTCCGTGTTGGAGGACGAGGCTCTCTACCCGCTCCTGTACGAGCTGGTAGACACGGGGGATATCGGCGAGCTCGAAGCCGTGTGGCCGTCGTGCCGCCACAAAGTGAACGATCTCAATGCAGCAGAGCTGGTCGTGATGGCGGCGGCGCAGGGGTCGTTGCCGATCGTCCAGATGCTGCTAGAATGGGACGATGAGATGGAGAAGCCGACGAACGACAAAGTCAGGCTCCATGCTGTGGTCAGCGATGCTTTACAAAGCAGCAACGTTGAACTCGCGAGATGGATCCTCGACAAGGCCACCGCGTGGAGCCGAAAGCACTTTCAGGCTAGGCGATACCGCGACATGGTCGTCGCGGTTCTCAAGTCTGACTCGGGAGAGATGTTCGACGTATGGCATGATGTGATCACATCCGACAGGTATAATACTGGAGACTGCTTCCTCGCCGACGAGCTGTTCGAGAAGACGGTTCTCAACATGGCCAAGCGCTTCCCCGAGCAGCAGATGCGTCTGTTCGTTACCTGGCGTCGGCTTGTGGAGCTAGGGTCGGTCTGGACAAAGCATTTGGGCCGAGCCTTGACATACGTCGCTCAGACGACCTGCTGCACTGAGCAGGCCAAAGTTCTGCTTGACTTGGGTGCACCGATTGACTTTCCCCTACCTGAAAAGAGACAGGGACACACGGCGCTCCACTGGGCCAGCAAGAAGACAACCCAAGAAGCTGCCGAGTTTATGAGATTCCTGATCATGGAAGGTGCCGACCCTTCCGTGTCCTACGGCAACAGTGAACCATCGGATGGGGAAGGTGCCCGTAATATCCACGTGTGGCTCAACACCACCTGGGATCAACTCGCGGAGATGGGTAAACTAGAAAGGGAGCGAAAGGCGAGAATTGGGAAGATGGACGCCGCCAAGCACAGGAACGGTCGCTTCGATAGCTAGTTTACCTGAATGTGAAATTGGAGATGAGATGGCTGGCGGGACCCCCGAGCCCCTAGCTCGGAGCCTCAGCTAAGACACTCTACTAATTTCTAGAGAGGGATGTTAGAACACTAGTATATTTCCTCAGATGGCTGCCATCTTGACCTACCTGAACCCGGTTCCTGTCGACGTCCTTTTGACTGACCTCGGTGGAAGAGAGCGACTGTTGGATAAGCCGTATTTTGTCTTGCTGAACGCCACGGACATACTGGTAGAGTTCTGGTTAGCTTAACAAATAGTGCTGGTAGTTGTGCAAAACCTTGGGAGCCTACAAACTCAATGGAATCCTTGATGAGGTACCGGGTTATGAAAACGTCCCTTTGCTGGCCGATTCGATGGACTCTATCCACTGCCTGAGCCTCCACCATGGGGTTCCAGTGAGGCTCCATGATGTGGACGGAATTCGCGACAGTTAGGTTGACACTGGAATTTCAGAGACGCATTAGCATCTTTCTCAAACGCAACGCTTTGGAAGCCCTACCCTTCTCCGACGCTACTGATGCTAGCGAGCATCACTTGGCAGTTCGGGTCATTCCGAAAAGCTTCAAGCGCATCCTCGCGTCCTTTAAGTGTAGTCTGCCCGTCAATCCGCCGGAAGCCAATATTATCCTTCTGGAGCGCCTTCTGAATCAAGTGGAGCATCTTTGTCCAACAGCTAAACACGATACTGAACGGTGACGTTAGCGGGGACTAAACATTGGCCTGAAGAGTAAAATTCATACCTCTTGGTGCCGCTTCCATCCTGATCCATCCCTACCGAACGCTCTCTACTGAGGTTTTGGAGCAAAGCATTGACTTTAACCCCAGGTTTATATCCGTCCTCGGCCGCCATACCTTGACCATCACTACTCCCAGTCGGCAACGGCGACGCCTTAGAACACTTGGCGCAAGTTTCTCGCGACTGTTGGGAATCTTTCCACTCGGAAGTGTAGCAATTGGTGCAGTAAAGGTGTCCGCACGCAAGCTCCACCGGAACTGTTCCCTCGTCGCCATCTTCCAACTCTCCGCCGCAGGCGTCACACTTTGATAAGCCAGCCGCGATGAGCTGCCAGTCAAACAAATCAACGTCTCTATTGCGCCACGCCTGGAGCGCTTCGCTGTGGAGGAGATCCGAGCCGTGGTCGCAGATGCGTCGAAGGTTGTTGATCAAAGGTAAAATCATCCTCGCCGAGATCCCCTTAGTAGAACTAGCCAAAAGCTTTCGTTGACGCATAGTCTGGACCGCGGTCGCTGCCTGATATTTGAAAAAATCATAGAGCTCCCTGTTGTGTTGCTCCAGGTCGAGAACTAAGGTTGTCTCCTCCTTCTTTGGCAGATTCAGCTCGCTTCCAGTGGATCGTTTCGTCCTCCGCAGACAGGTTGCCTTGACTAATGCCCGGAGGCGGCCGAAGGCATATTTCTTTCTCTTCTGAATGGGATCCGAAATCCAACTGTTGAAGCGGTTTACTGACTCCAGGGAAGGCACGCGTATGAAGCTCAATAAAGCGGCAAAGTCTTCTAGCCTGTTCTGAATCGGTGTGCCGGTGAGGCACCAACGACATGGGGCACGAACGGCTTGTGCCGCAGCGAACCCCCTTGATTCTGGATTGCGAATATTGTGCGCTACCATGCAAGAAGGAAAGAAGGTGAGCAACTTCGTAGGCGAGTGGGGTAATAACGGGTCAATCAAATCACCTTCATCAAGGATTACTCTAGCCCAACCCATTTGTAAGAGAGGACCAGCGGTGTAGCTCTCTGACCTTAGAGTGTCATAGGTGGTTATGACAACGTCAATATCGTGCCAGTTATCTGAAACGATCTGGCGATTGGCCCCGTGGTGAATCTGAATGCGTATGCGTCCGGGGTTGACATGTCTTGCAACATCTGATTGTTAGCCATCTTTACACGGCCTACCTTGGGCTTGTCACAGGTAAACTTACTTTTGGAACTGCTGTTTCCATTCCGGTATGGCTGTTGATGTTAGCATAAGGCGTAGTTGCGAGAATCCTCAACAAGAATGAAAACATCGCCGCTCACTTGATTTAGGGGCTACTATTAACGTAGTTCGAGAGGACGAAGTCACTGAGCTGGAGGATTCGAGTACGTCAATGTGCCACAATATTAATGCGATGGCTGACAAGCTTTTCCCGAGGCCCATCTCCTGGCGATCTTGGTTTAGCCTGGCGCGTCACTGCATGGAAAGACAGCAACTTACATCGGCAAGAACACCCCCACGGACGAGGGATGGATGGCCTTCCCGTCGTTCGTTAGTAACTATGTGCCGATAACTGATGGCTGTCAGCACCAGACCTTCAAGTGGGCGGTGAGACGAGGACGTACTACTTCACCCCAAGTGGGTTTTCTGTGGGCTCCCAGAGAGACGGGAATTTCGCGTCATCGAAATTTCCACACTCCTTCTCTATCATCATCGCCAAGGCGCTAATTTGATGGCTAATGTGATATTTAGTCAGCTGGGAGTCCCGTAGTTGGGGGGAAGGAAGGTAAAATGGCACGACGAACTCCTTGAGAACAGTCCGCAGACGCGAACTTGGGCGAACGCCGAATGCCGCGTCCGGGTCCTGCGCGGACTCAAAGATCTGCAGCATCTGATTCTTTTCGACTTCAGTCAAGGCATCGCGCGTCCCGCCCCCTGGCCTGCTTCGGCTTGTGATGGCCAAATCCTCCAAGTTGGGCATCGATCCCCCCGGGCGCACAAGATACTGCGGGTTAAAATAGGGCACCTGAGAGCCACACTCAGATAAGGATGGGTGCTGAAGATAGAGATCGCCGTCGGAGAGCGTCTTCGCAACTATCTGCTTTTCCGACATGAAGCCGAAGACGACGAGTCGTAGGGTCGCCCGCACGTATTGCGACTGTCGACGGGTTTCTGGTACGAGGATGGTTGCGGTAAAGCTGACCTGGGCTCTCTCTTGAAGATGGAAGAGGACAGAGGACATGGACAAAGAAGCGGAACCAATCTGCGTCCCGGATTCCACGTCCAATATCTTCAAGGCTTTCCCAATACTCTCTGCGTTTACCGGGAAGTGAGAGCCGTCAACGCTTGATGCGTCTATCGTTGCCGGGATTTTAAGCTGCATTAATTCATGTTAATAAGCTGCGGTCGCATCCTTAAGAACCAATTTTTCAACGCGGGCGACGTACGAGACCGAAGCAGGCGTCGTAGGGGCCAGATGCAGCGGGCGCGACGACCTCATTCGAGTCTCGCATTGGAGACTCTTCGTGGGTCGAGTCCATAAAGAAATCTTCATCTTCATCGTCACTGCCAGTCAAATCAACTATATTCTCGGGAAGGGTGCTCGGTGGCAAGAGGAGAGAACGATTCGATGATTGCTGGGGATCTGCCTGTCGGCCCCGCTTCCGGCGTGTCTCATCTTGTTGCTCGGCAGCGTCGTTCGGCGCCTGCCGCTTAATCATTCGGCGCCCACTGCTAGTCGAGTCGCTCGTATCGGCCATTTGTGGTGAACGTTGCGAACAGCGGGAATGAACGCAGCTTGGGCTTGTTGTTTGTGGAATGCAAGATACAGTGGAAGGCGAACTGAGTGTTGCTGCCTCAGATTCGTGTTTGGGGACGCGAGCAGCCTCACGTGATTGGACGTGGGGCGCTCCCGCAGGCGCTAACCGCCCAGCTGCATGTGGTAAGCTAACAATTGTGTGTGGCTTTGTTGTGGCTCATCTGATAGAAGCGCCTAGAAGCCGGAAAAATTGGTGGCTCGTTTCCGATACAGCGGGAGTTATACAACTGGGCAATCCACCATTCCGTAGCAGAGGTGTGTTTCTGAGAACAATTATCACTCGAATGTAGGATTTCTAACGTTTGAAGTAATCCCAATCAACTTTGCGTCGGTAATTTTGTCACACTTAATCGATGTGTACTCACATGATGACTTACATAGACAAAACCGCTAGATTACGGATTAGATATACGCTTTGGGAACCGCAAACCTAGAATTTTAGATCACCTAACTGATTGACCCCTAACTGATTACATTCCCGTGGGGACCACCACTACAACAAAATGCCCACAACATTTAATTGCTAAGTAACTTACATACAAAAAAAGTTCAGTCCATCTCCTCGACCTTATAAAGCCTATCCAAACTGTGGATTATCATTTCTTAAGCCTTTCTAATAACTGGCGCCAGGTCTGTGCTCTTAGCCATCCTCCTAGGCTTCAGCAGCTTTTTAAAAGTTTCTATTACGACCTGCACCTGACACAGGCCTCGAGAGGACTAGCACAGGTTAAGACAGAACGTATAACAGGACGCCAAAGACTAAGTAGGCATTCTGAAGACGGCTTGTTAAGCTAGCACTCCTAGACAGGGGGTTTAATGTCACTGTAGGTCGTTATCACTAAAATACATAGAGGTGAGTCTGAACAGTAAGACACAAATAAATAATTAAATACTAACGTAAGGAACTAGGAGTCCCTTACATCCATCGTGGTCACAATAATGTCTATCTATACTAACTAATTAAAAGGTACTTCATACCTTACTCATCGTGCTCACTCCCTTAGAGGAAGAGCAGAGTGATTAACACTTTCTAATTACTTACCGTAATCACTGTATTTTAGCAAGATTAAAGTGATTAACTAACGATTAATCGTAAGTGCTTTTGGTCTTTACACCCCTAGCCCGGTGCGCAACACTGTTCACACAGTTTTCTCGCACTGTTCCTTTAGCAGGGGATATTTCGGGCTGTGCCAGCCTAAGTGACAGCCTGTAAGGTTATCACACGATTCCCCCTCTTTAACATTCTTTTTCCACAAAGAATCCCAGTAAGTCCTTCCTTCTTATAACGTAACGATGCCTGCTAACGGTGTAAGTGTCAGAAGCACTGCACTCTGGATTCTGTGGAATTGAAGGGGTTGTAACTGCGTGATTGTCTTGCTTTTTCGGCTCTCTGGCTCAGCCAGAGAACCTTCCTTATAGCTGTGAATAGTGGCAAGCCGTGTGGCAAAGCCGCGCGGCTACAATTGCGCGTCTGCGGAAATGGTTACAAATCTATTGTTCTGGTCGTTTTCAGACTCTTCTTTCTAGGCCAGAACCCCTTTCTTTCTGACACGTGTTTATGTGCTCATAGGTCTAGGGTTACACAAATATGGGGCATCATGGCAGGTGGTTGTTGTTGTTGCTGTTATCGTCAAAGGCAAAGGTCTGCGTCCAGTCAAAGCCGATGTCGACGTCGGCCATGGACGACCAATCGCCGCCGAGCTCTCCCTCCAGGCTTCCAGAGAAGTGGACGAGGTCGAAGGGGTTCGCGCTAAACTCGACGGTGCCAAAGGGAGGAGGCGCCGGCTGCTGCTGCTGCTGCTGCTGCTGGCAGCACTCGTCCCATCCATCCAGATCGGCCGTCTTCCGGCCCCGCGACAGAGCAATGGTGATCTTGCCAAAGTACGGCAGGACGACGTCGTACCTGTCCGGGCCGGCGTAGGTGCCCCGCGCCGCCTGCGTGAGGAGGCCCAGCACCTCGGCGGCCTGGCTGGCGACGTCGCACCGCATCAGGCTCGCCGTGCGCCGCAAGGCCATGGTCAGCGCCTCGATGAGCGGCCAGTCCTCGCCGCTGTTGTCGTCGTCGCCCGGCCTTCCCCCGGATGCAGGCGACAGCAGGTGGATCAGCAGCGTGATGCCGGCGCTAAAGGCCTGAAACTCGAGCGACTCGCACACTACAAACAGGCCCCTGCCGCAGCTCCTCAGGCCTAGATAGGCAACTATCAGGCCCCGCGACGCGGCGACGGCCGATGCGCGGCTGTACTCGTACCTGGCGTCGGCGCTGAGCATAAACGGCAGGTGCAGCAGCTTGGCGATGAGAAAGTACTGAACCTTTGTCACCTGCTGGGCGTACAGCTGCGCAAACGGCTGGTCCGGCCGCGGCGGCTCGTGCCACCAGTCGTCAGGCATGAGGGCCCGGCACCCGTCGAGCTCAAGGCCGATCTGCATGGTGGCGAGGTAGCTCGGCTGCGGGCTCTGGTTCCTGGCCACGACGGACGCGGCGAGGCAGCAAATTCTGTGCTGGAGCGTGCGGAGCGGGCTGTCGCAGCCGCTGCTGCTGTCGTCGTGGTCGCGCTGCGGCGGCGGGCCGGGGCTGGGGGTGGGGATGGGGATGGTGCTCGGCAGGCCTAAGATCAGCGCGAAGCTGGTCTCGAGATGCCAGATCTCGGTCCAGATGGCTGCCTCGCGGCCTCCTCCTCCTCCTCCTTTTTGGTCTTGAGCGCGATGGAGACGCAGGAGCAGCGCCCCATCGGCGGCGCGGCGGACGCTGAGCCAGGCCTGGCGCGGCCGGCCCCTGTCCATGTAGAGCTTCTGCTGGATGAGCCGGGCCTCGATCCCGTGCAGCGTCTCGCCCGTGCCGGCCGCCGACGTCAGCAGGCTGTCGGCTGTTTGCATGTACGAGGCGAGAAGAACTTCCTGTGACAGCTGCAGCGTCTTTGGCGCCTGATGAATACACAGTGACAGCCAGAGCAAGGTTTTGGCCGCGATGCAAGGGCTGCTGGACCTCGCCATGTGGGACAAAAACCGAGCGGCAAATTCGACTCCGCCGGTCTGGAGAGTGCGCATGGTCGGAGGCAGAGCGCCATACTGCCAGGGTGGCCAGATGGGCCAGTATTGCTCCGTCGCCACAAGGACCGTCAACAGATCGTCGTCCTGCAGCATTAGAAACTCGGGCACATGGGCGGCGTCGCTGGCGTTGTTGCCGATGGCCGACGGCTCGGAGGAAGCAAACTGCAGTTCTTCCGTCATGCTGGCCGCCTTGACTAGGGTGAGCAGCGGCGCGTCTCGGAAGCCAACGCCGTCATCCGCCATGTCGGACTCGTCGGGCATGGTAGCGTGGGTCGCGTTCTCGACGTCGAGCATCGACTCCAGCTCGACACCAATATGGTCTTCCACGCCGGGCGGCGTCGTGGATGGTGCGCCTGGCAGCAACCCCGTGAGCGACGGAGAAGCGCCCGTCAGACTCAGGCTAGCCCAGATGTCGCGCACCTTGATTTCAATGTCGGCGAGCCGCTGCTTCAGCCTCTCTTCTCCCAGGGACGACAGGTCCCCCGACGACCCAATATCCTGCCCTGCTGGCTGCTGAGCGGTGCACGGGATGCCGCGCAACCCACATTGCTGGCATGGCGGATGCGCGGCCGGGAAGACGCATCGGACTTTCCGCCTCCGGCACTCGGCACAGCTTCGCGTGCCCAAGCGCATTGGTTTCGGGTAAGCGCTGTCCGACATGGCGGTGTCGTTGGACTGTACCGGCTTGGCGGCTGTGAGGGCCTGAGAAGAAGGCGCGCATAGGGATAGGATGTTTGTCAGGTGGTTACCTAGTCAGGTCACTAGCGCGCTAAGCCCTGTGCGAATAGCGCCCTAGTCTTCTCCTTTTCTCTCCAGCGGTGATATCTCTCACCGTTGATCCTCTTTTCGTCTAGCAAATGTCGTGACGGCTCGCACGAGCTCGGAGCGCACCAGTTCGGCCGAGCTCGCACGAAAGTGGGGCTCGAGGGGCTTGAAGCTGCCTCAAGACTGGCCCGTGCGTGCGCCTCGCCCCTGCCTTTTCGGCATCGAGCCTACAGTACGGATCCGTAGTGTCGCTTCGTGTGCTCATGCAGATATTCGTCCGGGCCAACATCTAACCCGTGCATGGCGTGTTCAAAAGCCACGATGACCAAGCAGTCACATCTGTGTGCAACCACGGTGCGGCAGCGTCCACCGTATATAAACGGCCAGGCCGCGACTCTTCGGAGAGCGTAGGTAGCCTTTTCTCGACACAAGCCAGAAGCATTCACGGCAGCAACCACCTAGCAGACGTCCACTTCCAGTATTACCAGCAAGGCATCGCCAAGAGAATACACATGGAACATTCGATCGCGCTCGTCACCGGCGCCACCTCAGGGCTCGGTTATGCGGCAGCCCGCGCTCTTGCCGGAGATGGCTGGCGCGAGATCATCGTCACCGGGCGCCGCCTGGCTCGAGCCCAGGAAACGGCCACTCAGCTCGCGGCGGAGACCAAAAGACAGATCTTCACGCCGGTGGAGCTGGATCTGGACAAGCCGTCCAGTGTTCAGTCCGCCCTCGCCGAGCTCGTCAAGCGAGGTCGGCCGATCGATTTCCTACTGCTCAATGCAGGGTTGGTCGGAGGTAACAAGCGTGTGCTCACTACGGCGGGCGTCGAGGCTTCTCAGGCCCCGCTAATCGGCCATCATCAACTGACTGTCGGGCTGCTCCGCGCCAACCTGCTGAGCCCCAACGCGCGGATTGTTATCGCCGGCGCGGAACCTGCCCGAGGAGACGTGCCCCTGTTCAGCTTCACAGACGTGGCGGCCTTCGCGGCCAAACACCACCAGGGTGACCGAACCGCCGCTGTGGAAGACCTGCTGCGTAACGGGCCGAACACGAAGTACGTGCCCAACCGGGCGTATGCCGACGCGAAGCTCATCATCGCTTGGTGGGCCGCGGCGTTGGCGCGCCGGCTACCCTCCGGCATGGCCGTATACGCCGTGTCGCCCGGCAGCGCGCCCGACACCGAGGCGGTGCGTAACGCTGGCCCGGCCTTGAAGTGGCTGATGATTCCGCTGCTGAAGCTCATCCCCGGCATGACCCAGACTCCTGAGACCGCCGCCCGTCGGTACCTCCAGGCATCGGAGTTTGGAACCGACGTCTCAGGGCAATTCTTCGCCTCGGCGCCCGGGAAGCTCACCGGCCCGATCGAGGCCATGCGCCAACCACACTTTCACGATCGCGCCAACCAGGAGGCCGCGTGGCAGGCCGTCGTCAAGGTCTCCGGCATCGACCTTTCCGATGGCCGGCGTCCACACCAGAACATCAAGACACAAGACACGCGGGCAGTGTGAATGCTTAGCGAGTAGACCCCCAAGCCTGCCACCAAACCTCTCTCCGCCATCTCTCCCTCCTCTCCACCACCAGGACACTCAGCATCCACCGCCCCGGCGGACTGTACAGAGGGGTAGATCAGTTTCTAGTGGGCTTGCGGTAGATATATTTTGCGATGAGAACTTTAAAGCTAGTCTGAGGGGATAGGGCGACATATACCGAGTGGGGGATTCATGTCTCAATGGGCAGGACAGGTGTTTAATCACATGAGCAGGCCCCAAATGTATGATATAAGACGTGGGGACGCAGGAGCCCAAGAAGGCGCAAAGAGGAAGAATGGGTGATGGCATCTCTTCATACAGTTAACTTCATGCGATAGATTTCACGCAATGCATTCAATTCAACGTTCATCATCATGATCATTCACTTCAGATCACAGCTGCAGCAATGCTTGCTATTCATTTCGTTCCAAGCACTCTTCATTTTCGTGAATAGAGCTGTGCGCTCTCCTTAGTGACCTTCGCCTCCTTTTCTGACCCCTTTTTTGATCAACTGCTGTAGCAACGACTCCCAACGCGAATGCACTTCACTGCTGGCGAGATCTACGTCTGATCAGGTGGTTGGTATCTTGGCTGGTGCGGTTGTCTGCGTTCCTTCATCACCTAGCTTCCCGCGAAGGTTGGCGATTGTGCCCGTCATCCCGACAGGTCGTAGATGTGAAAATATAGGCCCTGATTTCTCTAATTTAATATATAGTCTTGTTTATACAGATTCTCAAAGCAGACCCACGTAAGTAGGTAGTCTAGTCTTGTATCAGCAAGGCAGACTCGGCAGAAGTGTTTTGAGGGAGTCATAGCAACAGCAAATTATAGGAGCAGAACAATGTAAAAGGTAACAACAGCCACCCTAGCAGCCAGAAACGAGATGAGGACTACATCCTTTGGCTTAGCAAGGCAGACAATCTGATTGCCACCTCCTGAGCTTACATCAGTTGAGACCCCCTAAGGCCTTCACTGCGGGTCAGCGTTCCCTCAGGGCATAATTCATACATCTCAGCGCATTCACAGTCAGTTGTTTCATGCGATGGATGTTCAGCCATGCTTTACATCGTCTGACTGGCCGCTTCTCCTCCCCTCACACTTACCCCCTTCTTGCATCTCTAACACCTCGTCCCTCCGCCACTCTCTTGTCTAATGAGGCCAATGTGTGAGGGTGTAAAGTATAGTGATCAGTACTTATCTGTGTCCTACACCTAGAATAAGGTGTGTGCATTAGTAGTTATAATCATTCGAATCAAAGTATTAACGCCTGAAAACTCAAAAGCTTTTCACACATACGTTTACAGTAAATAATCGCAGCAAACCCCATCGCAGAACAGCATCTTTGACAGTTAATATGGGAGGGCGCAAAGTTCCCAAAACTGGGCCCCTTTTTGGTCTGGGCAACTTTAGACGAGGTGCCCACATCAAGGCTCACCGAGCTCAGCCCAGCTTAGGGCAGCTCAGTTTAAAGCAGCAGCAGCTCAGGAATCCTGCTGAGAATATATTCCTTTCTTATACCTCACCCAACAACATGCAGCCAAGACCCTCGAGGGTCCATAGGCAATGCAGAGGCATCAAGAAAGGCCAGCATATCGGCCCTCGACTTTATTTTCGAGACACAACTGGCTGTCAACACGACGTCGTTCCAGACCATAGTGCCGGTGCAGGATTGGACGTCCGATGGAACCGTCGGAGGGCGCCGGCTTTTGCGGCCACCCGGTTGCGATGAAGTTGATCAGAACGGCAAGGAGGACCACGAAGATTGCAACGAGGACTGCAAAGAGCGGGAAAGAGGATACCCCGTTTGTCCTGCTGGGTTCGTTCCCGTCCCTACAACGGCGCGGTTCGTCCTCGCGTGGGGGAGTTGGACTGTCCATTCTTGCCGCTCTCTGTTGGCTCTAAAACTGCGTGTGACCTTAGACCAGTCGACGGTTTGCCGAAATCTTGTGGCTTGATAAAAGGTTAGTGTCGAACTGCAGCGGCAGTTCTTGGCGCTCAGGCGCGCAGGCGCCTTACCGCTCCAGGCTAGGCTGGAGCGCAGGAGCCTTTCGTCATGTGCTCTCCTCACACACAGGGAGCTTTCTTTTGTATT
>Ga0247758_1000069_pt1 | contig 71119 bp, 33 predicted proteins | sample UWRJL156409C4_FD_180950 | JGI IMG/M metagenome (GOLD analysis project Ga0247758, IMG submission 180950) | Plant litter microbial communities from Arlington Agricultural Research Station in Wisconsin, United States - UWRJ-L156-409C-4 | ecosystem: Environmental > Terrestrial > Plant litter >... | reverse complement strand
CAACCTCGCTTCGCAGAAGCGAGTGTGGCCAATGCACTCCGTGCACTGGCCACCCTCACGGCTATAATAACACGGCTTCCACTCTCGAAGATAGAAAGAATTAATCACCTTCAACACACACTGTTTTCCAATGCCTTGACCCCTTTTGCATTTTAACATAGCCTTATACAGTTTAGCTCTCCCAGCTGGAGCCTGGCTATGTATATACTTCTTATAATTCTCATGCTGGTCTAGGGCTATAATACTTTATACCTGATTTTAGCCTATAATATTTAGATAACTATGCTGGAGGGTTACCGGCCAGGGATAGCTAACTGGGCTGTAGTATATCTCCTTTATATCTGGGGTTTTCTTAGTGGATTTACTGTTTCTTAAACTTATTTTACGGCTTTTCGCTAAACGGAGGCCATTTATATTAGCTTATTCTTTAGTACTGTTATAATGGCCGTTACATCTTTTATTAAGTGTAAAGGCGATAATATCTAAGTGTTATTACGACGTTTATAACTATTTGCGGATTTACTAAAGTGGTGTAGTTAAATGTCGCTAACCTTACTAGCTATGTTCCAGTTTTACGACGCCTAATAATAGCTTAGGCTAATAAAACACCTGTATCCCCAGAATCGAATTTACACTATTTATATCTTAACGGGAGATACTTTATTAGATATCTCTTATCTAGCTGTGACTTAATTAGTATTATTAGCTATCTTAAGTAGGTAGATATAGTAAACATTTAAAAAACCTAATAAGCTATTACTAGGGGTTTAGTTACGGTTGTAAGATTTAGGTTTTATTTATACGTACCTAATCCAGGGAGTTTATAACTGTTATATTAGATTATGTTTATTCTGTTATTTATCTGAGCTCTCTTTTGTTTTATCTCTGCTGATTTAACTCTGTCTCTCGTTTAGTGCCAGCATGTTATATATAGCGTTTATAGCCGCTGCCGCCAGTTTATTTACGGGGACGTTAAAGGCTACTGTTAACAGATTTCCCGGCGCTTTTAGTTTTAATAACTTAAGCATGTACCTATTGATCCTGACGGTTATGGCGTGTTAAAAGGCTATTACCAGCCCGGCTTTTAGTAAAGGCTAGTCGTTCTAACATATAAGCTATTACGTTAAAGTTAAGGGTGTTAAAATCGGTAAAAAGACGCTTAATATTATGTAGCGATAGGTTTACGGCTTTTCTTGACTGTGGCTTGGGAAATAGCCTATTACCGCCTGTGTTAAACAGGCAGATCTGTATGGTATTTAACAGAACAGTTTAGGCTGCCTTAGGCTGATGTATTGTCGATTATACGCTATAGCAGTAACTTAACGGGCTAAATATCTCGCTTGATGGTAAGGATATTATGTAGAGCTTCGGTAACCTTGTAAACGAGATAGTGTTTTAAAAGGTCTTAACTTACGGCGTTATAATTAGTGACAGTGCTGAGAACTTATATATCTTTAGTGGTGAGATTTTCTATATAATAATACTTAGGAGAAATTACTAACGTAAGCTAAGCCCTTTTCTTTACTTAACGTACTTAATGTTTAACTGGGAATCTCTACATCTTCCAAAGCATTAATAGTGGGTTTAACACTGTAGTTATAGGGAGCGGTTTAGATACGGTCCCTTTTAGTAACTGTAAGTGTGTGTTATTATTAGCCGTCGGTAAGGTTGTGAATTTAGTCCTGATGGTTAGTTTAGTGGTTTTTTCTGGTTTATTCCTACTGTATTAGTCACTTTACGTTAAGATGTGCAGGTTAATAACACATTACCCATTTTTAATAAGTTTAGGGGGCTGTTAACTGAGAGCTGATCTGTGTGGTGTAATGTCTGGAAGTGGTGTGTCGGATTCCCACGGCGCTGTGGCTTAATTTGTAAGAAACTGGAAAGGTGGGAGATAAGGTGTATAGGTTCCTTAATTTTTTATATTTAAAAGTAGTAGAAAACGGTGTTAATTTAGTTATTAATAATAAAGGACGTATTATAAGAAGGATGTATTATAAGTTACTAAGCTGCAGTTATTAAGGTGAACTGTTCAGATACGGTGGTTAGGTAATAGCTGAGATGGCTATAAAACAGGTAATATTTATGTTTAAAGCTTCCTTAGGGCTTACTTAAGGTCTCCACTTTTTAAGTGCTAACTTAAGTGAGCTGGGTAAGCTGGGTGAGCAGGACCTATATCTAGGTGATTAGCTGGGTAAGCTTATTATAATATGTCTTAACCTAAGCTGTTAGGTGTGGATTAGAATATTAGGTTTATAACGTTAGGGTTTAAGTATGAGTAAAAATAAGGCCACCCTGTAAGTTACTTAAATATAATTAATTAAAACCGTTATTAGGTACTAATAAACCCTGATTTATTAATAAGGTCCACTTTATTTATATTATTATATATAATACCTATGTGACTTAGTTAACTTAAAAAGAGAGACTGATTTTATTCCTTAATAAGTATTTTACCGTTAGGTTTAAGTAGTGAGTTAAGATATAACTTAATAAATATAGTTATCTAGCTTAGTATCCAGATAAGCTTAAGGGCCAGGTTTCCACCCACCCCTGTTTTCACCCACCTTAAATAATGTTAAAAACACACTGGAAAATTATTAAATAATAGGAGTTATAACTACTTAAATTAAATCGCTTGTTAGCCCTCTAGCCTAGCCAGAGAGCTATCTTATTATAATATTACGTAGTGGTGACAGTGGTGGTAAAGAGTAGCCTAGGCCAGCTGAACTAACTACGTCAGTTCAGCTCCCCTAAGCTCTATTCAGCTCAGTCAGCCACACTTTCTTTATAACATTCCAGCCTTCAGCTAAAGCTCCTTCTTTTCCGACAGTAAGTTAAATAGGAGATGGGGAAGTAAGGAAGTGGCAAAACCTAGAGGAAGCCATCAAGTGCTTATACTATAAGAGTAATGACGTTATATCCTAGAATTACTAAGGGTCTCTCTTATAAGTCATTTAGTGACCCATAGGAGCGGGAAACAGTGTGGCAATCAGTAGAGAACTGCACATATTACGTTTACACCATTACTGTAAGTGAAAGAAAGGCGGTGGAGCATGTAAGCGGTTAAAGCTGCCTAATTCGGCGGCATCCAATGCGGATCCAATCGCGTAGCATTTATGTCCAGGGCTTACTCAGGTTTCAACAAGGAGCTTCACATCCAGGGTGTCAGCCTAGGTAAGCTGGAGAATAAGGCATTGATTCTAGCCCCTGCTGTGACTACAGAAGTTATCACAAAATCACAGTAACAAACTCCAACGACTTGACTTATTAGTGACATGCTACTTAATGACATTCTACCAGATGACATGCTTCACTTGATAACATGCTCCTTTACATAACTGACATGGCTACATCACCACAAGCTTACTTCTAGTTAGTTTAATACCTATAAGAAGTGATTAATATATATTCAGTCTCCTAAGATAGTTATATACGACAGCTATATAATAGTCTTATGTGATATGTTTATACGATAGCGTTGTAAGATATCTTCAATGATACTTTTGTCAATAAGGCTGCCTTAGAAATATGTGTCATAATTGAGAATGATGACAGCATACCACTCAGGCACGAGTTAACTAGGTATAGAGGCAATCAGCAAGGATATAGCAGAGCACCTCCGGCTTATCCTCGGCTCACCCCCGGCTCAACCCGATTGATAGGTCCAGGTGAGCCGAGGTAGCCCCGAACACAAATGCTACCAGTTAGCCAGAGTGGATACAACGCGGTGCCTAATGGGCGGGGCGTCTACAACAGGCGCGAGGCCCAAACCAGTCCGAACGGTCGCGGTGGATATAACTCGGTTCCCGATGGACGCGGCGCGTACAACTAGATCGAGGAAGAATTTGATCCCTTGCCTCGATTCTGAGAGACCGGTAGGACTGTTCAGGTTTGGAAAACATTGCTGAAGTTAGGCTTCACATTCACTTCAAAGCTGTGTGAGATGGTACATATATCTTTCGATTGCTTGTTTCATAGTCTCAGTTATCGAGAAACACAAAGGGGCTCCTTACCAAACATGTCTCAACGTGTGACCTTCAGCCCGCTCAGGGGCAAACGACTCCGCTGCTCGCAAGCCCCTGAACCCACAAGTAAAACTCTCTGCTAGAGTGGATCTACATCCACAAAATCCTCGAAAGGCAAAAAGAAGATCTTTGGAGGAGCAGGGGATCGAACCCTAGGCCTTTCGCATACGATGAAGATAGTATGCAAAGCGAACGCTCTATTACTGAGCTACACCCCCTTTTGGAACTTGTTGTTGATAGTTTGTTGTGGAGGTATTGATATGTCGCGCCTGGAGTTCCCGGTAAAGGTCAATCTCAGATGAGGCGTACTTTAACCCACTCCTGTCCTTTGTCGAATGGGCAGTCGATAACTAGAGCAACGACACGTGTTGCGGTATTGGCATCTTACCACTCAATCACAAGAAGAAAGCTGTAATTACCATACCAACGCCAGAGGTAGTCACCAAGCCAGAGGCAGGAGGACCACAAATGATTCTCAAGTAGGTCGATAAGCTGTCCTAGAGTCTTAGTTAGTGGCGTTGTTATGAGTTTCAACCCTGTACATACAGGTAAGCATCTAGCAAACTTGGAGCCGGTTTCACGGATTATATGGTTTTGGACGTGAAAATTGTGCTTGGAACGACTGTTACTACGAAGTGAACGGCAAGGGCTAAAAGGGGTATGTCCCTGGTGAGCCCACGTCGTTCAAATACTGAATTAATGGCCAGTTGCTTCCATCAGCTGTTTTAACACTGGAATCTTTCACAATCATTCTCACTTTAGTGTTGCTCTGACTGCGAGAGAAATTTGGCTCACAATACGATCAACTAGTCCTCCCGTCTGGGGCTGGGCAAGTTGGTTCGGGCGGCAAACGCGCTACGGTCTAGCTACTTTTCAGCTGTGGCTTGTACTGGTACCGGAGTCTCAGCTGATCGGGCTTCCCGGTGCTGAATGTCACGCCACCCCATACATCACCAGATCTGGGACCTTTAAGAACGGATCCCTGTACATTAATATGGTCTTATAATATTGACGATTGAAGTGAAGGGAATGCTTCTATTATGAGACACCTCCATTACCAGCAACTCTATACAACATTGCTTCACAACCTCCTTTTTCATGGCCCTGAGCGTTTTGGACACCTGGCTGTCCTTTGCAGCGATAATTCTCGCTCTTGTTGTGACAGCAGAGACGCTAATCGTCGCTCTCACGAGGTTCGACCTCACTGAAGTCGGTTCCTACGACGGGTTTCAGCGCGCTGCCTACGCCACAGCCTCTACGATCATCGCCTCGCTCATCACCGCCTTCATCGTATCTTGTCTCCGCCAGCTGTGGCTTGCCAGAATCGATCGACTCTTTGTTCCTTCCACCGACCGCCGTAGTCTGCAAGGCAGATGGGGCACGATACTGGCTGTCGGCTCCCTTGCCGACCTGTTCTGGCATTTCGACGTTCAGATAACATACCTGGTCGCTGCGCTCATTACAACATCTATCGTCGCCAGACTGACGCCCACATCGGCCACGCGGGACATCAGCTTTGGCTTGGACGTGGCGCCCGGGCTGCCATGGCGGTGCGCTATGGTACGGGAGGCGTCGGACAAGCGCTACTCAGTATACGAATGGCAACTGCCCAACGGATCGTACCTGTCAGCAGGGGGTAACTGGGCAGCCTGCCCTTCTCGATGGGCCGTGACGCTCATGGGAGGGATCAACTTTATCAACACCAGCCAGTACGCTTACGCGGACCTTGGTGTCACCGTCAAGTTGAGCGCCATCGGCGCGCCCGTGTCCGTTTACGGGAAAGACCCCGTCACCGGGATGGGCTCCGAGATATCCGGCTTCCTCAGCCGGTACGGCTCCGACGCCGTCAGCACGACGCAGTGCGTCCGTGTGATGACGGCAAATCCCGTCTCGTGCCGCCGGGGCGGTAGCGTGGTGGTGAATTCCGACCGCACCATCACCAGCACTTCGGAAGATGGAACGTGCTCTACCCGAAGCATCCGGGCCGCCGCCGACACCCAGACCGACGGTCTCATGGCTAAAGCTATCTGCGCGCGCGAGGAGCTCGGCTAGGCAACCATCGTGTTGGGGGGGATCAACGTTTTCGTTAGGTGGCTCGCCGTGGCTATCAATGAGCCCGAAAGGCCCGTTGAAGATGGGGACGCGATTGGCTACCGATACGCGATTACCTGCGACCTCGACGCGCGCAATGCGTTTCGATATCGGAACGTGACGCTTTTCCTACGGGACTCGAAGCAAATCGAAGAGACCAACATGGGCTGCCAGCTCAGCGGCGACGCGACCGACTGCCGGGACTTCGACCCCTCCGCCAACCTGGGGCTCTTTGGCGCGGCAGTCTCGGCGAATTGGCAGCCCCTGTCGCAGAATGACGGGCTCAGCGGATGGTTTGACTCGATCAACCAGATGACCATCGACAAGAGCGGGCGCCAGGCCCGAGAGCCACCCTACGCCTTTGACAACTCGAGGAACGCCCTCGAGGACACCCTTGGCTTGGTGATTGGGCTGGCGACAGCGCGGATCAACGGCACGTCGGAGTCGGTGCAGGCAAGGGGCACCTTCATCAACGCCCGTGTCGGGAGCGGGAAACTCCCTGGCTTAGCCTACGCTGTGCCGCCGCTTCTTACCGCCGTCGTGCTGCTCGTTCTTGCCCTATCCGTCTTGTCTACGATGCGGCCAGAATTTAGCTGTATACGGCTAGAACACCTGGCACAATGTGGGTGGTTGTGGGTGCATGACACGCGCGTTTCAGGGGTTTGGTCTGCAAAGGAGTGGGAAGGTGGCAACAAATCCTTCCAATCGGGGGGTATACGTTCTTGAATTATCGAATGGGGACGCTTCCCCCTTGGCTGGGGCGTCGCTGGGCCGTCCCCTTCTGTTTGTTCCTTCTGTAATTCCAGTCTCAACTATAACTGGGCGGCCTGGATTTCTTTGGTTCTGCTACTTACCTAATACAAGGCAGTTTCTCTGAGACAACATCTTAGCTTATTGTCCGGATACTAGGTAGTCTATTCCACCCCTTGGAGGGATTGGAATTTGCGTGGACGGGACAGGGGAAGGGGAGGCTCAGGCCATTGATACCTTAGGTATTCCTCTTCGTTCGAATGTGCGATACGTATTTATCGGCTTGCTGTATGGGTCGTTGTCTGGCCATGTTGTTTCCATTGTGCTGCCGAAGTATTGATATTTCGCATGTGGGGCTCTTCGTGAAAAGTGAGAGTCAGACAAGTCGTACTTTAGCCCACTGTCGTTCTTCATCAGGAATGATGTTTAGCGCTTAGCCTTCCTTGTTCATTGGCCATTTAATAACCAGGGCACCGACGCGTGTCACTGTTTCTGCGTTCTGCCACTCGACCACGAGAAGGAAGCTAGAGTTTCCGTGGATGTCCAAAATGTAGTCGCCCAACCAGAGACAAGACCACGAGCCATCGTCGAGTCGCTGGACCAACTCATCCGGTCTTTCTGTTGGCCGAGCTGAAAGGAGCGAGACATTGGGTTCCCCAGGCATCCCGCGAATTTGGTGCCCGAGCCATGAGTGTGGTGTGGTGGCAGTTTCGAAAATGGCGCTCGGAACGACGGGCGCCTCGAAGTGGATGGCGAGAGCGGAATCAGGGTACTGCGAAAACAAGTCTCTGGCCTTCAAGTATTCATCCGCCGGGGAAATGCTCCCATCCGCCGATTCGATCATTATATCTCTCATTACTGGTTGTATGCCCCGACGAGAACGCGGTTCGGAAAACACCCACATAACAGCGCCCGCCCAGCCCGCCCATGACCGGGATGGGAAGGCTTCTCGTCTGTTGGGATGGGAGCCGACATACGAGAAGTGATACCAACATAGCGAGACAAAAAGATACCGCTCGGTGAACTTCAAATCCGAGCTGGAATTGTGCAGTGGCGCGTAGGGTAATCCGCTGAGGTGGTGGATGGGACAGGATGAGTTCTTTTCAAAGACCTTCAGAATTCCGGTGACGCCTTTTAGCGAATCAGATTCGAAGGTTAGATGGCGGTCGGTGTACCGTTCCACCAGCGACAGGAAGTGGCAGATTCGTCGGCAGATGGCGTCCTCCCACGCAGATGCATCGCGCAAACGCTGGTACTCGTGCGGGAGGCTGGGAGGGTTCCGGTATCCACTCAGAAGAGGGCGAAGGCAGCTCCCAATGTTGGTGCGGAATACGTTTGCAGCTTGTCGATCAACGGCGCACTCGACACCACCGAGTCCCTCCGTCCAACTGGAGAACTGGCATTCGAAGAAACTTTGGTGCTCAGTGAAAACGAGACGCCTCCTAGGGAGCACACCCTCTTGAAAGGTCCACGCTCGCTTCCACCATTCTGATCTATACATGACGTGCTCGGCCGGGTCCGGCCCCGTGCTCATGACTACCACGTCTCCGACTCGAACGAAGGCATGTTGATCGGCTCGCTTTGTGGACGACACGCCGGGGAGGCCGTAACGCTCATCCTGACCAGCGGCCGCGATGATAACGAGCTGAGCGTAGCAGTAAATCAGGTCCATCTTCTGGATTTGGTCATCGCGTTCCGATGCGCTGTGTTGATTGATGCAATACTTATCAACCCAAAGATAGCGATATCCAAGGCTTCGTGTAACCTTCATGGCGTCTCGCACTGTCTGTGACGCCCGTGAGAGGTCGTGTATTGACGATGGCTCATCAGTCTGGTGACCCCATCGATAACTCAAAGCCACCCACTTCGACGAGGAGTCAGCGCTGACAATTTGGCATCTCTCACAGTCGATGAGTCTCATTCCAGGTATTGCCGTAGGCAGTCCGGGTTCGATGCACGACTGTTCGTGGTGTTCTTCGCAGTCTTCGATCCAGGCGCGGGCTCTCACGGCGTCAAAAACCGGTGCGACCGCCTGGGCCTTCATGAATCCCGGCTCAAGGTCTCGAGCCCAGCGACAAACGACACTTCCCCCATCCGCTGCATTGGCAACGTGTCAGTCACTCGGCATTGATGCCATGGATGCAGTGTCACAAGACAAAAGAGCCATTCTGCTCACCGTCGAGAGCGAGGCTGCGACCTGCGCCCAGGCCAAGCACAACGCTATCTCTCATCTTCAAAGGCCTAAAGGTTTCTCTCTGCAAAAGCTCGTAAAACGGGCCTGTTCGGTTCCTGAGGTACGAGGACGCGATGAGAGGGAGTTTTGCAGGCTGTGTTCGGTGGGGGGGCTCCAGGTGCGAACCAGCTCCAATGTCGTGCGGAGACAAAAGACTGCAAAGAGCGCAATCCTTTTGGCCTGCAGACGCGAATCGGTGGGCATCGCTGTCGAGCACTACTCCGTTTTTCCTCTCTCCGACGCGTCGAGGGCGATGGAGAAATCGATCTGCAGCATGCCTCGCAGATCAGTGAGTCGGGTTCCATTGCCAGTGGGAAGGAAAGTTGCTTTGTAGCCGTTCCAAGGGGCCACTTGGCGCAAATGGTGCTTGTGCTGGTGAGATTCCACTGTTGGCAGGACTGATGGAGGCAACCTGGTGCGTGTCGCTTGACCAATGAGAGCAACAAGAGGACACCATCTTCCCCGACCCCTCGTTTCTGCCTCAGGTTAACTACCTTCCTATTCTGCCTGATTTCCATCTCCCCCCGTCAAGACTAGTCCCATCGTGCCTGCCAAGCAGCAACAACCATTCGGCAGCCGGGGCGCGCATTCCTCATCCGGGATGGTGGGAAGCGTCGAATCTTTCAGCCGCAGTTTTGCAGATTCCTCCCTTTCACCAAACTTCACCAACTCCTAAGTTCGCCTTCCCCTCCTCTCTTCGCCGACTTGAAACTACGAGGTACTGGCCTTTCAGTCTGTTTCTTTCCGAATGCCAGACGAATCTTCAAAGGCCGTCACCACGCAGGGCGACGAGAAGGACACATCCGGCCCTGATTCATCGGGGTTACTGCTCCCGCATTTCTTTTCCCATCGCCATACTATTAACGACATCAAACCAGCAAGCCTGCCCAGGGAAGCCTTCAGTCCCAGTATCTTTCTCCACCAGGGCAAAGATCATTAAGGTTAGTCGCTAACCACTAATCCTCCACCCCTTACCCCAAATGCACGCATTTACCAACTAGACAAGGCTCCCAAATCCCTCCCAGTCGGCCAAATCCATTATCAGTCAAATCCGACGTTCACCCACGACCCGCTAAACTACATTAAAAAGCAAATCTAACTACTTATTCTTCTACTAAAACCGGCTAATAGAGAAGATAAGCTGATAATTTACTATCTAACTGCTATGTCTCTAAACGACACACTGTTATTCACCACGCTTTTATACTAATGGGGTAACGTATCGTAGTGGCACATAAGGCTAATCCTGGTGAACGGAAAGGTCTTTTACATCGGGGAAAACCTGTGGTTAATACTGAGAAAGCAGCAGTCGGAAACACAGGTTAAAGTCATATAGGCCGACCAACTCTGTATCAACCAAACCAAAACCGCAACTATGGTTCTAAAGAGGAACTACCAAATCCCTTTAATGGCCGACATATACTCACGGGCTCGCTTCGTCATGGCTTAGCTGGGTCCTAAGGAGGATGTTACGGGAAAGGGTGTTAACTTTATAACTTACGCTAATCGACTGTTCAGCATCCATTACTGGAAAGCTTTAGGCGGTGTGAGTTTCTAACTCGCCTGTTTAGTAAAGATGACTCGACAGCCCGTCGTCAACCAAAAGCCCGCACCTGGTTAGAATAAGACCTTATCAGGCACAAACGGGCCAGCGGATTTAAGTGCGGCCTAGGAAACGGCGGTAACACTTTTGGTGCATCACTCAATGGTCGGCATCATCAGCCACGTCGAGGCGGCGAAAAGGCTTCTGCGAAGCTCTTACTGGAACCGCGCCTGGACTTTTCAGGAGATGTTTGTCTCTGATCACGTTGTGTTCTACAGCGGACCTGTCAGTTCGTTACACATATCACGTATTCGCGGGGCGCTTGCTGTCCTGGAGCAAATCGATGGTCTTCTCAGCGGCTGGGAAAATACACCCTTGCGCTTCACATCGATGTTCTCGCCGGACTCTGCTTATGGAATAGGCCTCGGATCTGTATTTGGGACCATCAGTTGGGGTAGCCCAGTTGAGAAATGCATCACGACATGGTTCTTGAATCGCCCTGGTGGATTGCCATTAACACTCTACACACTTGTTCCATTCGGCTCAGAAGCGACAGATCCCAGGGATCATATCTATGCTCTGTTGGGCATGGCTTCCGACAGGGAGCGCCTCCAAATTGTTCCGGACTACAACAAATCGGTGGTCGAGGTCTTCACAGATTTTATGTTGTTCTACCTCAAGGACGGCGACTTGACCCTCCTTTCCTGCAACAAGTTGCGCAAAAGACACGCAAATCTTCCTAGTTGGGTTCCGGACTGGACCCCTGGTAGTTGGGCGCCAGGTCCCTTCGTCAAGGAGTACTGGAGCAAGGGACAGCTGCCTTTCTTCGCTGGAAAGAAGGAAAGTCTGAAATCAGAGCTACTATCAGACCCCGCAGTTTCTAGGATTCTGAGCCTCCTGTGGAGTAAAATTGGGAACCATCACAGACCTCAGTGCTGAGCAATCCCCGTCGTCCCTCGGTTCTTATCTCGGCTGGGCACCGCAGGGGCCGCGTTCCGGGATGCCCTATTATCATATGACGGCGGAAAACGGAGCCGGGGCTCGCGGAGCTCAGATTTTGTCATGGTTCATCGACTTGTGCTCCCGAAGCCCGTCGTATGCGAGCTACGATTTTAACGGTTTCTTGATGGGAAGATCCAGGAAGAGGTTGTGTACAAGGGGCTCACAGTATGCAGCGCATATCGTGTTTCAAGTGAAGATTTTCCCAGCTTCATGTTTTCCAGGTATAATCAAAGAGAAGTGGAGTTTTCAGGCTTCGCCTTGGGGTTTCTGGTTGGACTAGAAAGAGGTTGGAATGAAATACCGTTAGACGCTGCCAACGAGGTCGACTCGGAGGAGTTGCGAAAAGATGCGAAAGAGAGAGCAAGCATTGTAGGGGAGGAACTTGTTCGTGAGTTCGACCATCTTGCTAAGCGGTTCTATGCGTGTTCTGATGGGAGGTTCGGGTCGGGGCCGGGTGACATGCAGGTTGGAGATACCGTTGTCATTTTTGCTGGATCGCCAGTGCCGTACATTCTCCGCCCTGCAACAGATAGTAGCGGGAACTGGCGACTGGTGGGTTGGGCGTATCGGTTTGGGGTGATGCTCGGGGAAGTTTACAGGCAGGAGGATGCTGTTTCGATGCTGGAGGTGTTCAATATTATTTAGGTCTTAGACGAAATGTAGTTCAATGTTAACCCCATGTATTCTTCAGCTTTCGGTCACCAAGTCGGCTAGTGGGCCTCAACAGCATCGATGTATAGCTCATCGTCGCTTGACTCCGGCGAGCCCTGACTGACATTTCCCTTGCTTTCACTCTCCACGGCTTCAGGGGTCCCAGTGAGGGGAAGGCTCCTCGCGTTTAACTCGGCAACCAGTTCGCCAAACGCTGAAACTTCCTCCTCTGATGGTCTAGTCATATTCGCCCACAGCTTCCTCTTGCTCGTTCGACATCTCCACGCCATCAGGGTCTCCGGCGTGTGGCGATGGCAGTCCCTTGTGTAGGGGTCTATTCCAGCGATTTCTGCCGCTCGTAGATACTCTATCCTCTCCAAGTCTCCATAGGCTGCGACATAGTGGAGCAAGCCTCGGCCCATGCGGTCCACGACGGTTGTCTTTGCTCCTCGGGCGTATAGCATCTTGAACAGCTCGTTGTCCCAGTGGATGACGCATGCGTTCAGCAGCGGTGAGCATCCGAACTTGTCTGGGAGGTCTATGTCGGCACCGGCTTTCAACAGAGCGTCGATCTTGGCTTCGTTGTCCCACGGATCGCTCGCCAAGCTCGCGTGGACGAGGTGATTAAGGGGGGTAAATTCATTGACAGTATCGCATAGATTGGGAAAGCTTCCGTTTTGAAGCAACAAATGAGTGGTTTCGGTTGAACCGGGCTCATTCGAACCCACAGCGAGGTGCAGTGGTGATTTGCCGTTGATGTCGCGGGCGTTTGGGTTGCTCCCAACGCGAAGAAGCTGTGCCGTGATTTCGAGGAGACCAGACCTCGCCGCAAGGTGAACAGGTGACCGGCCATTGCGGTCTCGGACATCGGTGTCGGGGGCGGAAGCGAGTAGTGCGGCTACCGCATTTTTATCACGCCTCCGGACTGCCCAGTGAAGTGGAGCGTAGCCCAAGTCATCGAGGGCGTTCGTTGGATGTGGATCGAATTCGACAGACACGTGTCTGAGATCCAGGAGCTGCCGCTCAGGTGACATGAGAGGTGGAGAGTAGGGCGTCGGATCGTGCCCAATGATCCCACTGGTCGAGGCAACAACGCCAGACGTCGTATTTTCCACGGTATTTTCTCGGGCTTTGTGGATTCTCTCTATGCTCTGCTCTAATCGAGCTAGGGAGCTGAGAGTGGTGCTTGTGGCAGCAACGTTCTGCTCCAAGACCCGACTTATCGTGGTCGACGAAGACTGTAGGAGATTGCCAATATCAAGGAGAACTTTGGATTGACTCGAGCTGAGGTCGACAAGAGAGTTGATGTTAGATCTCTAGACTGAGCCATGTGTCTATGAACACCAGGAACAGCCCAACCAAAACACATGGAAATTCTACGAACCTTTCTGCCGCATTGACAACCGCGAGGAAAGCCGAGAGAGACCCCCGCAGAGAGCGAGCTCGATCGCGGAGGTGGTAGATATTGTCCCTCTCCAATCTCCATCTGATCCGTGAAATCTTTGGCCGTTCAGCGAGGTTCTCGTCGTTGTGTCCTCCCGCAACTAGCCTCTTTGACAGGACATCCAACTCATTGACGGTTTGAGAGAGATCATCGTGTAGGCCCTGGAACCCACTCACGGTGTTGGCGGCTGTGGCCGATATCTTGGCCTGACTGACAACTGTCTGAAGAGCCTGCAGCTCGCTCAACAGCCCGTGAAACTCGGTGGGGGCATTCTCCAGAGATCGTAAAAGCGCGACCCCCTTGGCGATTGCGGTCGCTGCCTGTACAAAGGCTATGGCGCCGGCTGCCGCGGAGATGGGATCCATGCGCGGTGCCTCATTGCCTATCACCTCATCGTCGAAAATGAGGTTGCGGTGAGCGGAGAGTGAGCCGCCCTTCAATCCAAAGCTCACCGAATGCGTTGGCCGTTCTCAGTCGCCGAAATTTGCGCATGGCGCTTACTGGCTGTTCCGATTCGTCTGTTCCCTCTCTGCACCGCCCCAGATTGCAGCCCCTAGGTAGCTCGACATTCGCGCATGATCGACCAATCGGCCACCAAATGATGGGGGATGTGTCCGAGCATTAGGTAACTGTTGTCAGTACGAGCCATCGCACTTTTCTCCGTGCCGGGCCCTCCTTGTCGCATGTGTTGGCGGTAATAGAGAAGTCAATCTTGCAGTATGCGTAGGAGAATATCGGTGACTCCGATTCATCGCCGGTGGGGGAGAAACATTCAACACAGTTGCAACAGCCACCCGAACGAAACTTATGGAAAAGCGACGAGATGCCTGTGCTTGCCCATTCCGCTGAAAAGATGGAGACATTGGCCTCAGGCGTGACGCTTAACCAATCATGAGAGGACTGGATCCTCTCTGACCCCGCCTTTTCCGCACCAACAAATCCCGGACTTGTCGCTCCTTCCTTGACTTCGACCAACGATCGCATTGTCCTGCAACAGGGCTTCTCCCAAAACATCTTTCCTGACCCCCGCCAAGCCGACTGGTTAGTGCCGGCCGCGATGAGACTCCTCAACGCCGCAACATTACAACTCGAGTTGTTTCCCGATCCCGCTAGCGTCCCTGACGCCGTCCCCTACGCCATCCTTTCGCATACATGGGAAATTGATGAAGTTACATTCAACGACATAAAAGAACTCGCCCTCTCACGAGCCAGACTCGGGTTCGGAAAGTCCAACTTGGCCAAGTCGAAACTCCGAGGCTTCGCAAAAATCCAGTCGGCTTGCGAGATCACCCTTCGCCATGGCCTGGCGTACATCTGGATTGACACGTGCTGCATCGACAAATCTTCAAGCGCAGAGCTCTCGGAGGCCATCAATTCCATGTTCCGATGGTATCGTCACGCTGCTGTTTGTTTCGCATTTCTTGCCGACTTTCCGAATGGAAGCACGGTCGCCAAGAGCCTCGCGAGCTGTCGATGGTTTACCCGCGGCTGGACCTTGCAAGAACTCATTGCACCTCATACGGTGATTTTCGTCGACAAGGCATGGGCTCCGGTTGGCACCAAAGCGGATCTTGGTCTCGCGATTGAAGCCATTACAAACATCGACCAAACCATCCTCGACGGCTCCGAATAGCTTTCTAACATTCCGCTGGCAAAGCGAATGTCTTGGGCGGCAGGGCGAAAAACGAGAGTGGGAGACCAAGCATACAGCCTCCTTGGCATCTTCGGCATTTATCTGCCCATGATCTACGGCGAAGGGTCAAGAGCGTTTTCCGGCCGCAAGAAGAAATCCTCCGCCGCACCACAGATCTTTCCATCTTTGCGTGGACCAAGCGCCCATCCACCCCCAGTGACGAAGCAGAGGGCGATTCAGGGAAAGGCGGCCAGTTACAAACCATCCCACCGAGGAACGTTGCTCTCCTCGGAGCAGGCGATTGCACCAGCGTTCTAGCCGAATCCCCAAGCGACTTTTGAGCGTGCGGCACAATCAGGTTGGAAGACAATCAGTTCGTTTCTATGGACGAGATCAGTCTAACCAACAGGGGCATCAAGATGAGCGACATAATAGAGAGCCGGCAGAACTCAATCTACAGGATGAAGTTGCAGTGCTATGTTGGGCCTCGAAAAGTAACTCGACTGAGCCTCGTCCTTAGAAGGGTCATGGATGTATATCTTCGACACTCTCCGCACCTTATGGTAGGGGCAACGGAACTTGAGAAACAGGGTCAAGCGTTACCTCAGCCGATGTTCCTCCTCGTCGTGAGCAACCAAGCACCCGTACCACTGGGCTTGGTCAACACGGCCGACCTTGGTACGATCAGCTTCACATTGAGGACCTACACCATCGGATTGCTGTTTCTGTCGCAGAGCATCCAAGCCGTTCCTCGAAGACACTGGGAGCATCAAAGTCGCACCTTTTCGATTCGCACAATGATTAACTACGTCTGCTTCTTGCGCTTTGCGGTGCACAACTCATCGTCATCGCCCGGGAGCTCAGATCCAAATGGGGAGACGACGCAATTCCTGATTATTTGCGCCTTGAGAGAGGGTCGGAGATTTGGGATCAAGCTATTTATGGAAAAGACTTTCACATGGGCGCTATCTTCCCGGGATTCTACGATCCGTTCGAAAGCGTTGAGCCGTATGGTCTTTCGGGAGATCGACACAGCCTTGAACTTTTAGGGAAAGAGGTAACAGGTTTCGCAAGACCGAGACGGCGTACTTTGGAAGAGACCACGACTGTACTTTATCAGCGTCAGCCGATTATGACGGGGACGTTTGCTGCATCACCATGCATCTGGTGAGCCCTCCCTCGAACTCTACTGCAAGCCGCAACACTGACTCCCTAAAGAGCTGAATAACAACAGCAGAAGGCGGAAGGTAGTCGTAAAGATACGAAACAACAACAACAGTAACTGTCAGGCAAGTGAACTCTCTCTCCGAAATACAGCCGAGTCTCCATTACACACTCATCCGACCATCTTCATTCATCTTCAGCAGTCTTACCACTCGCCGCAACATCCCACAACGTCCACCCCTCAGCCACTGCCTTCTCTGCCTCCTTTCGGAAGAACTCCTCCGCATTTCGGATCCTGCCCGGATGAATCTCATCCAACAAGGCATAGTCCCTCAACACCACCCCCTTATTACCCCCCGACACCCTCCAAGTCCGCCACCACCCCGTAAAGTTCTCCCTCATCGTCATCGCCGCCGGACTCCCCTTCTCCACTATGTACCCGTCGGCGAATCCGCAATACTCGCAAACCCTCCCTTGGAGAAGTACTCCTCAAGCCCCACATCCACAAACCTCGCCCTCCTCCCCGTCACCTTCTCAAACGCCCTCGCCACGTCCCGGTAGTGCACATGCTCCATACCTAATTCAAGATTCATCCCATCAACCTCCTCAACGTGATCAAACAACCACCTCACATAAAACCCACAGTCATCCAAAACCGTGTGCGCTATCGCCCCATCCTCCCCCAGCGGCACCCGCCAAGTAACCACCTCCTCCCCCTCTTCGTCCCCCCTCTCAATCCTCGGCGACACCGGCGTCCCCGCCGCCAGCGCCATATCCATATACGGCCCCGTCGTAAACGCCGCAACAACCGTCTTCCCCTTCCACCTAACCTCCGTATCCTCCTTCCCCTTCGCCGAAATCCACCCCCACACCCTCCCCTTCCCATCCGCATGCCCACACCGATGCGCAGGATCATACCCAGAGAGTTTATAATAAAAATCGATATTCCCATGCACATACATCTTAACCCCACATTCAACAGCTCTTTCGTAACAGCGCATCGTCCAAAACATCTCCATGGCTTCCCCGGTAGCGAACCTGTCGATGTTGATGAAGGCGCCCCAGGCGCCGCTGAGAGGAGAGAGGGGATGGGTTGGGTGGAAGTGAAAGTGGATGCTTTGGCAGTCTGAGAGTTGTCGGTGCGGCGTGTTGGATTGCCAATACTCTGAGGATGGGGACGATTTGTGGCCCTAAATAGACCGATGTCTGTTTGTTTGAGTCTTCGATGTGCTCTTGGTTCGGAGCATCAGGGGGTTTGCCTAGCGTATTCCGCTGGTAGCATTGGAAAGCACGAGTTGAGATTTAACTAATCTAAGCATTGCTTTGCAATCCAATCTCGTTCTCTTTGCCTACGTGGTGGTTCAAGAATATCATGGAGGACACACCGCTGCTGTTGGTCCTCCTTTCCTTAGCTATGCGCGTGCAAGGAGATGGCCTCAACCCCAGTCGCCACCATCATCGATATCGTGAGGTCCTTCAGTTCCAAGATAGCATCGCCGTCCAGAAGTGCGCCGTCGCCTCGATGACCTTCATGTCATCATTGAATCCTATCGTGTCCCGGTCTAACGATCCCATACCAATGATCCTGTCCTGCGCATCAAAGTCCGATATGTTGATTGCTCGTGGACGTTCGGAGTCGCGATTATTGAGATACAAACCGCAAGATTGGATCAGCCTTGCTCCCCGGTTACATTATCGGCAGGACCAGGAACAGGATCGTAACCAAAACCATAGCCCATCATGGAGGTCAGCAGATCATCAGCCAGATTGGCAGGCAGCTGTGGACCGAACAACAACAGGAAGTTTAGGGTGAACAGGACTCTCATGCTGTCGAACGGCGACTTGCGGATGCCCCTGCCGTCCGTAGCTAACACGGTCACCCGGCTCACCTACCTGGTCACCCAGCTCACCCAGGCTGACACTCTGAAAGTGGGGCCCTGGGTGAGCCCCGAGGAAGCCCCGAACACAAATGCTACGCGTTCTATCGCCATCCGGTAGCATTTGTGTTCGGGGCTACTTCGGCTCACCCAGAACCACCAATCAGGGTGAGCTGAGGGTGAGCCGGGGTGAGCCGGGGTGAGCCGAGGGTGAGTCATGGTGAGTCATGGTGAGCCAATATGATCCAGGTGTGAGTTAGGGTGAGCTACAGTAGGGTGGCAAAAGTATGGCTCTATGTGGTATATCATATACAAAATCTCACTTTTCGACCATTTGCTTCTCGACCAGCAAAATTCTTAAAAATATATACTAACTTAGGTTATATTATAATTATAAAGTTTATAACATATATATAATTAGATTTTTTAAAAACTTATTATAGTAGGAGGTTAATAAAACTATTTTCTAAAATTCTTAAATTTTCATTTTACACTCTTATAATAGGGTTATAGAAGATGAAAATTATTAAGAATTTTTTACTTTCATTTTAATTTATTACATTTTTAACACCTTTATAGTAAAAATGAAACAGGCCTTAAAATAAAAATATTAAATCATTTTTATATATAAGTATTTTTGTTTTATTTTTAAATAATATAAGGGCACTAATAAATAATGTATGAAAATCTAGATTTCAGTGGGTTTTATATAACAAGTTTCTAACTAAAGTTAGACTTTTAGTAACCTACTATAAGGGTACTGATAATTACAAGACAGTTAGGCTTTTAAGGAATAACGTATTTAATAAGCGAGTTGTCACGACCCAAGTCATGACCACATAAGGAAGCACGGACCATATGTATTTAACCAATCATTGGGCCTAGGGTGCATGTCACGACCTAGGTCATAACCACGTAAGAAAGCACGGACCAACTGTATCTAACCAATCACTGGGCCCAGGATGCAACGACCCACCAAGCCTTGTATAAACCAATCAGGAGAGACCCAGGTGAAGGGACATCTGGGTCCAGAGGTAGACTTGGGCTAGAAGGACCTCAGGTCTGACAGACCCGGAGCCAGAGGCACTTGGGTCTAAGGAAACCAAGAAGTATAGATACTATCATCGTGCCCACAATGGAGTGAGGGACTCCTTGGTTCTTCACGCTAGCAATACATTGTTCTTAAGTATTACTTAGTGAGACTTATAGTTTAAGGAACCTCTTACTCTACGATCTGCTTAACAGTATATTGTCTTAGAGAGTTGTGCTAGCTCCTGACCAGCCCTTCTACACCTAACTAGCCCCCCCTTTGTCCTGTCTTTACTAGACCTACTGGAGCAGGCTGTAACATATTGCTAGCGTCCTTACCACAGAACTGCTGTTCGTTAAACGCTTTACCCCTTTTGTCACTTACTATGTCCAACTCAGGCTTGTTTCCTAAAGGAAAGGCAGTTACTACCCCTTCTACTATTAACTCTTCTGTTAGGAATAACGATAAGGTAGGAGACGACGACACTTCTCTGCCTAACCCTAAAACTAAGCATAAAGCCAAATTTCCCAGAAAGAGCTAGCCAACCTATTCCAGCTATATAGTAAGAATATTGCTAAGGTGGTCAGAAAGAAACCTGTAACTATCAGCCCTACTGACAAAATTAAAGCTAGAATACAGTCTGTGTTTACTAGTAAGAGCTCTTCGCTCTTCCCTTAGCTTATACGTCTTAAGTTAGACTTCTACCTCTAGAAGATTTCTGCCTGTTACGGCCTGCTCCTGGTACACCGGGGTGACCGAGGTAAAGACAGATCGTAGTAGCGGACAAGGTCCCAGACCGTGGCCAATTGCTACAAGATGATTGGGGGCAAGATGACTGAGTGAGGGCTAGCACAACTCTCAAAGGCAGTACACTGTCAAGCAGATCGTTGGACCAGAGGTTCCAAACAATAGTCCACACTGAGCGGTTGTCAGAAGAAAGGGGTCCCTGGGCATCTAGTCAGCTCCGCTGACTGGATGCCTGGCACTGTCAGAGCGCCAGTGAGCCTCAGCCTCCGCAGTGACGAAGGCTGAATCCTACAGATAGGTCTATAAAAGAATGAGGTTCTGGCTGCAAGCCAGAACCTCCACACACAATTCAATCAGTCAATTCACACACACATCAATTCCACAGATTCCAAGAGTGCCAGTGCTTCTGACAGAGACCTGTTGATGTCGTGCTTGGCACTCGTCGTGGCTTGCGGCTGCGAGAAAGATGACACCAAGAAGGGAAGCGGCTTGCATGTGCGTCGGTTCGACTGATTGTGATATTGAAAAGGGGCGGTGAGACGGGCGTTCTCATCGGAGGAGACAAAATGTTTTTGAAGTGACAAGATGTTCGGGGCGGGAAAGTGGTTGGGTATAAGATGGGGGAGGGCATCACGGTGGATGAGGACTTGTTGCAGTCAACTTCGCACTTGGACTCACAAACCAGAAGTTCCACGACAGCGACCAATAGAAGGCGCGACTTCATAATGCAACGGGTTTTACACCAAAACTTACCATTTTTAACCATACTATTTAAGCTTACCACATTAAATAAAATATATTTAAAAATATAATGTTATCGCTTAGTGCTGACTGGAAGTAACTGTGGCAAAATTGTTATATTATCACAATACAACCTGATATGCTCCACTTCGATAGCATGCTCCATTTTGATAACATGTTTCATTTGATGACATGTTTCATTTGATGACATGCTGTAACGTTGGTTGACAAGGATGGGTATTGCAAGTAGCAGAACGGTACCTGTATTCTATAGCAAGTTTTTTATTGCAAATTATTGAAATGACTCAAACGAGCGAAATTGCGACGATCAGTAGAGAATTGCATATGTTACGTTTACACCACTATGGTAAAGTGAGAGAAAGTAGTGGGGAATATAAGTGGTTAAAGCCACCTAATCGGGCGGCAGATGCCGCCGGATTAGGAGGGTAAGACTGCGTCACTGGAACTAATAGTATAATAAAGGTGTACTTAAGGTCTTTAAACACCTTTTACTATTTACCAGTCTACTTAAACGGTTTACTTTCTCCTGTAAGCTTGTACAGTGGTTTTACAACCTTTGTAAAATATCTAATAAAACACTAATAAAAATTTGTAAAGCTGATAAAAGCTTATAACTCTTTTTAATTCTTTAAAGTAGGCCAGTCCCTAACTACCTTTATTTTCTCCATTTACATTTTAAACTTTTTAAGGGTTACTTTAAACCCTAAATAGTTTAGTTCCTAAACGTGGAAATAGCTCTTTTTAAATTCACTATTAGCTTCGCTTTTTTAAAAGCTGTTAAAACCTGTTATATATACTTTTAATATTCTTTTAAAGTTTTAAAATAAATTAAAACGTTGTCTAAATACATAAAGACAAACTTATTAAGGAAAGGGCAAAGAACACTATTAATAAGGCCTTAAAAGGTTACAGGGGCGTTTATTAATCCTATTAACATAATATAATACTAATAATACCCGTTATAAGTCTAAAAAGCCGTTTTATACTTGTCCTTTTCCTTCACTCTAACATAGTTAAACCCTATAAGGAAATCAAGATTAAAGAACTAATTTACCTTAATAATCCATTCTTACATTTCCATAATAAATAGTAATAAATAACAATTTTTAATTATATCCTTATTTAACGTTTAGTAATTAATAACTATATGTAACTTACCATCTCCCTTTCTTAAGATAAATAACATTAGGTACCCTGCTGGAAACTAGGACTCTATAATAAACCTGTTCTTTAGGTTCTTATTAACGTACTCCCTTAAAACCTTAACTTACTAAAGGTTTAGGTAGTAAGGCTGGAAGCTGTAAAGTTTCGTTCTTAATTTTAACTTAATTTTATAATCCTATAATTTATAGTTTAGTAATTACAGTATCTTTTTTTAAAACAGGGTAAATTTCCTATATTCTATAAGTACCTTAAATAAGTTAACTTCTTTACTTATCTGTAAGTTAACTTTTTACTTTTTTCCACCTTTTAAATTGTTATTTAAGTAATATAGTAAACCTTTTAATCCTTTAACCGTCTTAATAAACCTAACCTAAACTATACTTAATTTTAAGGGTTTAATATACTTTTAAATGCTTTAAGTATCTTTAAAACGGTTTAATACCTTTTTAACTTTCTCTAAACAGTAATTACAGCTAAGGGACTTACTAAAGGTAAAATGGCCACTCCTCCAGTTAATTACAGGATTATACTTTTCCAGCTAGGGTAAACCTAGGATTATATTATATCCTGTAATTAATATAATATTAAAGTCCATTTATTATTTATCCCTATCCACTTTAATTAAAAGTGGTAAATAATAAGTAACTTTACTATTATTATACTAATATAAGCCTCCTTCTCTATTTTAAATAGGAATAACCTTTTTATACTTTTAATTAAGGAGTTTCCTTTAGTTAACTAATAAAAGGTGTATTAGGTTAAAGGCACTCCCGCTATTAATCACTGCTCTTACCCTAAACGGCCTCCCTCTTCTATCTATCAGGTCGACATTAACAGAATAATACTTATACTCTTTTAATATCTAAGTTATAATAATTATCTATCCTTAAAGTCTTATCTAGCTTAACCTCTAAATACCTCTCCTTCTTCTTAAGGTTTTTACTAACTAATAAATTATTAGTTTCCAGCCCTTTTAAAAAGCCTGTAACCTTTTCCTAATTCCTTTTAAAAAAAACAGGTAACTTTAATAAACCTAGTAATTAACCCTTTTTAGGTTTTTACACTTTAGTGTCCAGTTAACTTTAAATGGTTTAATATTTCTAAAGTCCTTAATAAAATAATAATACACTTTACGTAACTGGATTACAGCAATATCCTTTTATTCTTAAATCCGTTAGTAATCTTCTCACTTTTACCACTCTTTAACTTTTCTATTAAAATACAGTAAACACGTCGTAACTAGGCAGTTATTAAATACTCCCCCTTACTAACACGTAATAGGAGTTTAATTAACTATAATAACCTTCCGTTTACCAGATTCTCTTATTAGGGAGTAGGAGACTTAGTAATAAGCTAGTTCCAACTCTACCCTTATTATTATGTAATCCCGTCTTTACATATTAAAGAAGTGGTTATAAAGGGCTTTAGGTTTATAATGCTGGTTAAGAACGTAGTTGTTGTACACGTAATTAATCCACAGTACGTCCTTATAACTGGGGTAATTAACATTAACTACAGGTGTTATAATTATAAAGTACAGGATAGGGGAAGTGGCGCCTTATTCTTTTTCTTCCTCCACTTACCTCTATATACGTTATTTCTCCTAAACTTCTTCCTAAAACTCAGGTAACAGTAACCCAGCTTATTCTTCCATAAAATAGCCTTCCTTAACAAGTTAATATTTAAGCTAGTTTGTAAAGCAAACTCTGTTACAGAGCTGTAACTTAATTTTTACTACTTTATCCTTAAACGTTACAGTAAGGCTTTTAACTTACAGGTCCTTTATTTCATCTATTAACTCTTAATGTTTCCCTTTTAACTTCTAAACCCTTTACTAATATACTTACTTTATACCTTCTTAGAGGACCCTTAAGGTACTGGTTTAAAGCACACTAGCTTTAGTGTAAGGTAGCTATCTAAGCTATCCTTCTTCTAGGTAGGTAAGGGTGCTAATCCACTTAATATACTTAAAGTGTTTAAAAGTCTTAAAGGGTGCTGTTAAAAAGAACTTCTATTTCTCTAGTTTAATTCTTTTAACTTATTCTCTTTCACCTTTTAAGGCTTACTTTACTGTTTAAGTGGCCTAAAGGGCTAATTCTTTAACTCCTTTTACCATTTTAATAATTTTTAAGTTAAGGTCTTTCCTAAACTTCTTTAATTCCTAAGCTTATAAGGTAAGGTTTTCAAGGCTTATAACAGCTAACTGGAATATCTCTTCTTAAAGTCAGTTTTTTATAACCTACACCTCTAATGGTTTTAAGTTTCCACCTTAAAGTCGGTCTGTTATAAATTACACCTTTATAATTAACTTTTTTAAAACACCCTTAAAGACTAAGTACACTATATCTTAAGATTCTTCTTCCTTCTCTTCCTTATCTCCCAATTCACACTTATCTATCTAAGTGTAATCTTCTTCATTACCTACTTATTACGACCTGCACCCGACACAGGCCTCGAGAGGACTGGCGCGGGTTAAGACAGAACGTATGGCAGGACGCCAACAGGTAAGGGGCGTTCCGAAGACGGCTTGTTGAGCTAGCACTCCTAGACAGGGGGTTTAATGTCACTGTAGGTTGCTGTTACTATAATGCACAGAGGTGAGTCTGAACAGTAGGATATAAATGAATAATTGAATATTAGCGTGAGGAACCAGAGTCCCTTACAGTGGTTATGGACATAACCATGGCTATCTATACTAACTAATTAAGAGGTATTTCGTACCTTAATCACTATGCTCACTTAACACGAAGAGTGATTATAGTGATTAGAATACCTCTAATTACTGTAATTACCGTGCTTTTAGTGAGATTAGAGTGATCACTTAACGATTAGTTGTAGGGGCTTTAGGTCTTTACACCCCTGGCCCAGTGCGCAGTACCGTGCGTACTGCCTTCCTACACTGTTCCTTCTATGGGGGATTTGTCAGGCCGCCCCAGCCTAAGTAACGGCCTACAGGGTCATCACATAATTCCCCCTCTTTAACGTTCTTTTCCTATAAAGAACTACTTATACGTTCCTTTTTCCTTTCACTAGTTATTATGTCGTTTAACTGGGTAACTAAGAATAGGAGAAACGTAACGCCCTCCTTAACTAACTACCGTATTACTAACGTTAAGTTTATTCTTACTTTTAGGATTGTTATACCTGTAAAGTATAGCCGCTACCGCCGCCTAAACCTACTAGACTGTAAGGTGGCCAGTAAAAATAAGTCGTATAGCCATTATATAATGGCCGGTAGGACTGTATACTTGTCTTATAACATTTATAAAAACAATCCGTCTGTTCTGCACGGGGTTCTAGACGAAAAGAAGCGCCTTAACGCTAAGGAGCGTGAAACCACCCTCCTTCTCCGTGACACAGCCTCTAAACTCCTACACCTTAAAGATTAATAGAAGGGACTAGCATAGCGGGTAAACGAACTTTTTAACTATAAGTTTAACATTATAACAGAGGAGGAGCGTAAGGCTTAAAAAGTAACTGTGCCAGTTCCCAAGTTTAATTAGGGGAGCCTCCTGGCGGAGCCGGCACATGGTTCTTTTTCTGGGGGGTCGCCGTAACTGGCGACTTCTTTTTAACTTAGTTTATTACTCTTTTCTTTTAATAAATGAAAACGGCCTTTCCTGGCACAGTAATAACGCACCTGCTTATTCTCTTTTTTACTGACTTTTTTTTAACAGTACTTATTTTTATACGGAATGCGCTAGGAACTCTAAAGGAGGCCCAGCCTCCTTATTAAGTCTAAGGTCCTTATAACCCTAGTTAAAGCTCCTGATAAATGTCCTTCCATACTTACTAAGGAGTTTCCTGCCGCTTCTTAAGCTTTAAGTCCCATAATAATCTTACTTTTCAGTATAGTAATTTAGATGTCAGATCTTATCTTATTCCTAATTCTCATCGTTAGTTTTAATCTGTTAGGATTCTTTTAGTGGAACTCTGTAATCAGGTCTGGGCACTTAAGGTTTTTAACTAGTTCCCATAAGTTACTTTTAAGGCTGTAATCTAACCACTTAATAAGATATTTAAACGTGTTCTTTCCCCTTTATAAATCCACGATTTCTTTAACGTTATACTTGTCCTTATCGGCGTTAATCTTAATCTTCTTTTCTAAAGGAACTCCTTTTAGGGCAGGTTTTAAAAGTGAGATATGAAAAACCTTAATCCACACCTTTATACTAGCAGGTAGGTTTAGTTTGTAATTAGAGGTAGTGACCTTTTTTTTAATTTAAAACGGTTTATACCTTTTAAAGTTAAGCTTTTTACTAAGTTGTTTTAAATGCAGGTTTTGTGAAAAAAGGTAGATATAATCCTCCTCTTAAAAAGTTAATCCCTTAACTTGTTCACCATTATAATAAAGTCCTTTTTTAAGCACTGGTTACTCGGTTTAGTGTTTATTAGTAAACTTTTTCATTCGTTTATATGTGAACTTAAGTTCGGCTTATAGATAGTTATATAATTCTTACATTTAGTCTGTATAGACTGTGGCTTAAGGGGTACCGGTAGGCGGGCCTTAACGGAGCTTAAGCTCTTTACTATAGTTAGCGAAGAACGGTAACACACTTGTTAACTTAACTAGTATTATATTATAAGCTATCTGTACTGTTAGTAACAGCTTAAACTAATTATCTTATTTAAAGTTAACGTAAGCTTAAAGATACATTATGAGTATCTGGTTAACTTACTCTGTTTAGCCGTCCGTCTATAGGTGGAAAGCTGTTAAAAGCTTACTTTTCACACCCATTCTCTATATTAATCTTTATTAAAACTTTAACACGATTAGCTTATCTTAATCCGTAATAATATTATCTAGCTAAAAGTGTTATAAAACCACCTTTTTCTTAAAGATATAAGCGAGTTACTCCACTATTATATCCTTTAAAGTTAGTAGAAAGTAGGCCCATTTCGTTAATCTGTTAACCATTATAAGGATCTGGTTATAGGTGACTCCTGTAGCAGGGTCTTTAAACTCTAGGATCCTAGTGACGAAGTTAAGTGAGATTAAACTTTATAACGCCTATAGTACAGGGAGTGGTTTAAAAAGCTTATAAGGCTTATAGTATCGATTCTGCTTCCAGTAGCAGATGTTATAATTATTAACCACTTCCTTAACTAGCTTTTTTATTCCCAGGAAGGCGTACACCTGCTAGGCTTATGTGAGAGTCTTAACTTAGCCTATATATCCCCTAAGTCGAGACTTATAAACTTACTAAATATACTCCTTTTATTTATCTAAGTTATAAATGTACAGTTTCTCTTAATACCAGAGCCTTACTCTTAGTTCAAGCACGCTATCTATACCTTCTAACAGCTATTCCAGTTAATAACCAGTTTCGTTATAGTTTAGATACTTTAGGCACTCTTTACTATAATTTTACACGTGCCTTAAAAGGTCTTTTAAAGGGCACTTATACTTACAGGTACCTTCCACTAACCTTTTTACCTAAAGGTCCTGTTATTACTAATAGATATTATACTCTGTTTATAAATTTATACAGACGTTAATAGTTTATTCTAATGTCTAATTATCTAACACTTATAGCGTATACTTTAATATGCCGTTTTTAACTTCGTTAAACATAATAACGGGGATTAGGACCGGATTAGCATCCTTATAGTCCTGCCTCTAATTAAAAACATCAGCTCGCCTATTATCTTTTCCTTTAATATAGTAAATCTGGAAATGGAACAGGGCCATTAACTTAGCCCACTGTGCTTACCGTGGACTAAATTCCTTCGTTAAGAAGTACCGGAGGTTATTATAGTCTGAAAAGACCTAAACCAGTTCTTCCATGCCACTTAAATACAGTACCCACTTAGTAAAGCACTAAATAATTACCATTAGTTCCTTATTATAAATTAGGTATCGTAAGGCTAGGCTGTAGATCCCTTTTAATAAGAAGGTAACTAGGTAGCGTTTCCCATTATCCTGGACTTAACTAAGTTCTCTGCTAATTATAAATTCTAAAGAGTCTGTTTCGACTTAAAAAGGCTTTAAGAAATTAGGGAGAGCCAGGACCGGTGCTGTAATAAAGGTGTGTTTAAGGTCCTTAAACGCCTTCTACTATTTATCAGTCCACTTAAACGGCTTTCCTTCACCTGTAAGTTTATAAAATGGTCTTACAATTTTCGTAAAATATCTAATAAAGTACTGATAAAAGTTTATAAAGCTAATAAAGGCTTATAACTCTTTTTAATTCTTTAAAGTAAGCTAGTCCCTAACTACTTTTATCTTCTCTAATTACATTTTAAGCTTTTTAAGGGTTATTTTAAACTTTAAATAGTTCAGTTCTTAGACGTGGAAGTAGCTCTTCTCCAGGTTTACTGTCAGCTTCACCTTTTTAAAAGCTGTTAAAACCTGTTACACGTGCTTTTAATGTTCTTTTAAAGTTTTAAAATAGATTAGAACGTTATTTAAATACATAAAGATAAACTTATTAAGGAAGGGGCGGAGAACACTGTTAATAAGGCCTTAAAAAGTTACAGGGGCGTTTATTAATCCTATTAGTATAACACAGTACTGGTAGTGCCTGTTATAAGTCTGAAAGGCTATCTTATGTTTATTGTCTTCCTTTACTCTAATGTGGTTAAATCCTATAGGGAAATTAAGGCTGGAGAACTAATTTACCTTAATAATCCGTTCTTACATTTCTGTAATAAGTGGTAATAAGTAGCGATTTTTAATCGTATTCTCGTTTAACGTTTAGTAATTAATAACTATATGTAATTTACCGTCTCCCTTTCTTAGGATAAACAGCACTGGGTATCCTGCTAGTAACTAAGACTTTATAATAAACCCGTTCTTTAAGTTTTTATTAATATACTCCCTTAAGGCCTTAGCCTGCTGGGGGTTTAGATAATAGGGCTGGAAGCTGCAGAGCTTCACTCCTAGCTTTAGCTTAATTTTATAGTCCTACAGTCTGTGGTCTGGTAATTATAATATCTTTTTTCAAAACAGGGTAAACTTCTTATACTTTATAGGTATTTTAGATAAATTAACTTCTTCGCTTATCTGTAAGTTAGCTTCTTACTTCTTTCCACTTTCTAAATCGTCACTTAGGTAATATAGTAAACCTTTTAATCCTTTAACCGTCTTAATAAACCTAACCTAAACCATATTTGGCTTTAAGGGTTTAACGTGCTTCTAAGTGCTTCGTGTATCTTTAGAACAGTTTAGTACCTTCTTAGCTTCCTCTAAACAGTAATTATAACTGGAGGACTTATTAAAGGTGAGGTGGCTACTCCTTTAGTTAATTATAAGGTTATACTTTTCCAGCCAGGGTAGACCTAAGATTATGTTATATCCTGTAATTAGTGTAATGTTAAAGTCCACTTATTATTCGTCCCTATCCACTTTAATTAAAAGTGGTAAGTGGTGGGTAACCTTGCCGTTATTATATTAATATAGGCCTCCTTCTCTATTTTAAATGGGAATAGCCTCTTTATACTTTTTATTAAGGAGTTTCCTTCAGTTAACTAGTAAGGGGTGCACTAGGTTAGAAACACTCCTGTTATTAATCACTACTCTTACCTTAAATAGCCTCCCTCTTCCATCTGTTATATTGATATTAACGGAATAATACTTATGCTTTTTTAATATTTAAGTTATAATAATCATTTATCTTTAAAGTCTTATTTAACTTAACCTTTAAGTACCTCTCCTTCTTCTTAGGGTTTTTACTAACTAGCAAACTACTGGTTTCCGGTCTTTTTAAAGGGCTTATAGCCTTTTCCTAATTCCTTCTGGAAAAATAGGCAGCTTTAGTAGACCTGGTGATTAACCTTTCCTAGGTTCTCACACCTTAGCGTCCAGTTGACTTTAAACGGTATAATGTTTCTAAAGTCCTTAATAAGTTAATAATACACTTTGTGGGCTTAAATCGCAATAATGTCTTTTTACTCTTAAATCTGTTAATAGTCTTCCCGCTTCTGTTATTCCTTAGTTTTTCCGTTAAGATGTAATAAGCACGTTATAACTGGGTAGTTATTAAGTACTTCTCCTTATTAGTATATAATGGGGGCTTAGTTAATTATAATGACTTTTTACTTATTATTAAACTTTTTTATCAGGGAGTAGGAAACTTAATAGTGAGCTGGTTTTAATTTTACTCTTATAATAGCGTAATCCCGTCTTTATATGTTAGGGAAGTGGTTATAAAGGGCTTTAAGCTTATAATACCGGTTAAGGGTATAGTTATTATACATGTAATCGATTTACAGTATGTCTCTGTGATTAAGGTGGTTGATATTAACTATTAGTGTTACAGTTATAAAGTACGGAATAGGGGAAGTGGCGCTTTATTCTTTTTCCTTTTCTATTTACCTTTATATGTGTTATTTCTCCTAAACCTTTTCCTAGAACTTAAGTAATAATAACCCGGCTTATTCTTCCATAAAGTGGTCTTCCTTAATAAGTTAATGTTTAAGCTGGTTAGCGAAGTAAACTTTATTATAAAGTTTTAACCCGATTTTTACTACTCTGTCTTTAAACGTTACAGTAAGGCCTTTAACCTGTAGGTCCTTTATTTTATCTACTAACTCTTAATGCTTTTCCTTCAGTTCTTAAACCCTCTGCTAATGTACTTACTTTATGCCTTTTTAAGGGACCTTTAAGGTACCAGTCTAAGGTATACTAGCCTTAGTGTAGGGTAGTTATCTAAGCTGTCCTTCTTCCAGGGAGGTAAAGGTGCTAATCTACTTAGCGTGTTTAAAGTGTTTAAAAGTCTCAGGGGGTACTGTTAAAAAGAATTTTTGTTTCTCCAGTTTAATTCTCTTAATTTACTCTCTTTTACCTTTTAAGGCTTACTTCACCGTTTAGGTAGCCTGGAGGGCTAGTTTTTCAACTCCTTTTACCATCCTAGTGATTTCTAAGTTAAGGTCCTTCCTAAACTTCCTTAATTCCTAAGTTTATAAGGTAAGGTTTTTAAGGCTTATAATAGCTAACTGGAACATTTCTTCCTAAAGTCGGTCTTCCGTGACCTGCACTTTTAGTAGTTCTGAGTTTCTACCTTAGAGTTGGTTTTCTATAACTTACACCTCTGTAGTTAACTCTTTTAAAATACCCTTAAAGACTAAATACATTACGTCCTAGGGTTCTTCTTCTTCTTCCTTATCTTTTAAATTACACTTATTTATCTAGGTACAGTTTTCTTCATTACTTACTATCCTAATATAGATATCTTTTAAGTTAAACTTAACGTGCTTTCCTCCTTCCAGAACGGGCTTTTAACTAACTTACTTTAACGATAGGTATTGCTGTGCTATATATCCTTTCTTATTGTAATTAAAGCATTAGACCTGTGACAGGTCTTTAAATTACTTCTACTATTACTATTAAGGCTTATCGCAGTTAAGTTAGTTCTAACAGTTTATTATGTTAATATCCATTAGCCTGGGGTGGTGTCTTATTACAGTTAACTAATTCCCCTTCTTAGGTTTATTTAGCTAGTAAGGGGTCTGTTTTTTCTAAAAGTTCTTTTAATAATAGTGATTATAATACTGGTTATCGGCCTTAATGGCTATCTTAACTAGTTCTTATAAGCAGTCCGGTTAATCTTCTTAATAGAGATCTCTAGTGACGTGTTCCTTTAAACCGCTTTAAAACAGTATTATTAAGGCCTCTTAGTTAAGTTTAGTCTTTACTGCTTCTAATTTAAAGTGTGTGGAGAAATTAAAGATTAAAGACGTTTACCTTAAGGTTATAAGCCGTTATTCAGCCTACCTGGGGGCGTCTAGTTCTTTAAACTTAATCTAAAGTTAATTAATAAATACGTTAAAGTTGTTAAAAAGGGCTTAAATCTTAGGGGCCTTTTTGCACGCTCTGTTTATAGAAAGGTTATTAATTATCTTTACATAGGGTTTATACTAATAAGTAATTACTTTATCTAATAAGGCTCTGGCGAACCTGACCTTTCCTTCTTCTTTAAAGAACTACTTATTATAATAGGTGACATAACTTTAAAGCTGGGCTATCTAGGATTTTAATTATATAAAGTCTCCCTTAAAGTGTGATAACGGGGGGAGCTTTACCCGTTTCTTCTATAAGCCCTTAAGGTCGTTATTCTTTAACTTAACAGTATTAAATTAGGCCTGGAGTTTTTTAATAAGACTAATACAGCTCTTAATGTCTCTGGGAAAGGCTTTATTAAGTTTTTTAACCAGTCCTTACTAGTTAAAGTTTAAGTCTTTAAGGCGTGCAGCTAACTTATTAATAATGGGGAGCTAAGGCTGGGCTTACACTTCCTTAATCTTCTTACTTTTTTTAGAGGTCGACATATTAGTGGGAGGGAGGTGGTATCTGGGAGTTTAATAAATAGCGTTCAGAACTGGCATACTAATATCGTATTATAACTTACACCTAATACAGGCTTTAAAAGGACTAGTGTGGGTTAAGATAAAATGTATAATAAGACGTTAACAGGTAAGGGGCGTTCCGAAGACGGTTTATTAAGCTAATACTTTTAAATAGGGGGTTTAATGTCATTATAGGTTACTGTCACTATAATATATAGAGGTGAGTCTGAATAGTAGGATATAAATGAATAATTAAATATTAGCGTGAGGAACTAGAGTCCCTTACAGTGGTTATGGGTATAACTATAGCTATCTATACTAACTAACTAAGAGGTACTTCATACCTTGATTACTATGCTTACTTAACACGAAGAGTGATTACAGTGATCAGAATGCCTCTGATCACTGTGATCACCGTGCTCTTGGCGAGATCAGAGTGATCACTTAACGATTGGTCGTAGGGGCTTCGGGTCTTTGCACCCCTGGCCCAGTGCGCAGTACCGTGCGTACTGCCTTTCTGCACTGTTTCTTCTGCGGGGGATTCGTCGGGCCGCCCCGGCCCAAGTGACGGCCTGCAGGGTCGTCACAATAATAGACTTAATTATCTCGATTTAAACCTCTTTCATTAGATATTATTAAGACAGATATCCTAATTTCGATTTAAACATAACTATATATTCGTCTAAACGTATCCTCCTCTATAGTACAGAGGACTTACAGGGCACTTTAAGGGAAGGAAGTGCACGCACAGTTAGCCAGAAGCCTACTGCTTAGAATAGAAGGCCTGTAGTATAAAGCTAGCAAGAGAGCTTATAGTAACTGTAAGTCACTATGAAGAAGAGGTTGTTAGTAATACTAGAAATAAAGGAGTGGAATTGCTTAAAGTTAACTAAACTAGTTATAAGAGAGGAGAGGGCCTGTTATAAGCTATAGGAGGCTTTAGAAGAATTCTAAAGCCTTTTACTACTAATACAAAGAAGGAATAATATACGTAAGCCTCCTTAAGGCTTACGTAAGTGCTGTGGAGCACTTGCCTAAGCTCTATAGGCCTAAGCACTGCTAGAGGTAGTGATTGGTAACACTACTTATTAACTAACCCCCTCTAGAACCTTCCAGATTCCAGTAAGCTTATAAGGGGCCCTGCGGGCCCTGTAAGCTCTTAAAAACCTTAGCCTTAAGCATAGATCTAAGTCTAGGGTACGCAGCTATACCCTACCCTCTAAGCAACAGAGGGTTATAGCACTTACAGTATTACACCTTAGTAGTCACTAAGGCTATATCTTAACAAATATATAAAGGGTTATTACCTATATATAAGAGTGTTAGCTAAGTTAAGTTATAATCTAGAGTTTAGGTTAGAGTGATAAGATTATAGTTTAGAAAGGTAGTTTTAAAGTTAAAACTAATTAAAGAGATAATAATAGCTTTAGTTTAAACTAAATAGCCCCTTAGGTAAATACCGTTTTATGGTATTCTCAGCTTTTAAATCTAAAGTAAGAGAACTTACAGAATAATTTATTAACAAATCCATATATAAATTAAATTATCCCTTTATTTAATAAGCTCAGACAATTTATTTAAGAGGTTAAGGGACATGTCACTTAAAACACGTAGTCCTGTTAAGAGATCTTTTTTATTTTTACATTATAAGCCTATCTACTACCTCAAGCTATTAATTTAGCATAAAGTATAAAGATAATAAAACACGTTATAATTAGACTATATAAGCGAAACTGTAAAATACCTAGTTAAGATAAAGCAAATCACAAACTAATATATTTAACTTACAGTAATAAAAAGCACATATACCGCTTACTTAAACAAAATATTAACTTATTAGACTTTAAAGTTATTACTACTTATCCACCGCAGCTAGATTACCTTACCGTGCTTACATCTTACGCTTACCCACTGCAGCTAGATTACCCTACCGTACTTACATCCTACACTTACGTCTCTATACTAGCGTCTCCATTCCAGATCCAAAGCGTTACACTCCAAGCTGCCATTAAAGCTTGACTGTTACTTATAGCGGCTTTATGTGAAGAACATTATCCTTATCTCCAATCTAACACTTTCTCTCGTTTAACACCTTAACCTAGTCGGCATACTTTATAAGATTAATACCGTTATTATCCTAGCTTAACCTTAGTATTGTTTCTAATGCTAGTGTTAGAGGTTTCAAGTTCGCATTTACTTTCTTAAAGGTAACATTAGAATTCGCTAATTAGCTGTTTAGATTAGCACTCCTCTTAACCTTATCGATAAATGTAAAGATTTCAGTACTGCTGTGAAGCAGAAAGGTATAGCTGAAAATGTAATTAAGATGCTTTTCTAAAACAAGGAGGCGTTTTTACAGTTAGAAAGTTAGGGAAAAGGTGGCTATTAATGTAATCCTTATAATAAAGATTACTGCTATTATTAAACCTTTAATAATAAAGAGTATATTTTACTAAATACTTATTAACCCTTAATAACAGGCAGTAACCTTAGCTGGCTAGTAAACTGATGTACTAATAAATAAGGTATAGATAACGTGAAACGTAGTTTAGAAGGACTATATATTAAGTGCTTTATTATATTAATTAATGAATAGATAACGCTTAAAGCTATATACAATGTAGCTGAGGCTATTATTATTAAATAAGTGTATTAACTTTATAATTATATACTAAAGTAGGTTAGTAATCTATAAGTTGTTAAAGTAAAGTGTAATCTTAATTTAAGAGCTAATACTATTACTAGGTGCAGCTTTAACGTTATCTAGAACCTTATTAGGGACTTGCAGCTTAGACTGGATAGTAATATAATAATTCTCTTTTTAAAATCTTAGAATATAGTTAAGAAATGTAAGATTAGTAAGGAGAAATAGTAAGTTACTATTATAATCGCTTTTAAAAAGACTATACCTGACCTTACTGGTTATGGTAAGATAGATTACTATTACCTAGGATATAGAAACTAAGACGTTTTTTTACAGAATATATTTACTTATAACGTTACAGCCCTTATCTATAAGGTTATACTGTAATAAGGTACTGGCAGATACTGTGTCTTTAATTAATAAGCCTTATTTAAAGAAATCGTTTACTTAAAATAATATACAGTCTAAAGTTATTAAATAGGCTTTAGTAATTACTGTAATGTTTATTAAGCCGTTCTTAACCCTTTCTTTAAAAGTTAAGCTAAATGGTAAGAAGTTATAGTTTTTAATTATCTATATAATTAAAGAACCGTTATAAAGTAAGTTAAATATAATTATATTAAAAGTAGGTTTTATTAAATATATTATCTTATTATTACTATTTATATTATTAAAGAAGACACTTATTAAGACGTCCGCTTTTATTTTTATTAAAACGTTTATTACAGAAAAGACAGCTATTAATAGACTAGAGATCACTTAAATGCTAATCTTTAATGTTATATATGTAATTAAAAGGTAATATTTATTTCTGTTAAAATGTAAAAGGGGTCAAGGCATTGGAAAGCAGTGTGTGTTAAAGGTGATTAATTATTTCTATCATCGAGAGCGGAAGCCGTGTTATTATAGCCGTGAGGGTGGCTAGTGCACGGAGTGCATTGGTATTACGACCTGCACCTGACACAGGCCTTGAGAGGACTGGCGCAGGTTAAGACAGAACGTATGGCAGGACACTAACAGGTAAGGAGCGTTCTAAAGACGGCTTATTAAGCTAACACTCCTAAACGGGGGTTTAATGTTACTGTAGGTTGTTGTCACTATAATGCATAGAGGTAAGTCTGAACAGTAAGATATAAATAAATAATTAAATACTAGTGTGAGGAACCAGAGTCCCTTACGGTGGTTATGGGCATAACTATGGCTTATCTATACTAACTAACTAAGAGGTACTTTATACCTTACTTATAATGTTACAGGTGCTTATAGTGTAAGCACTTTACACTACGTAAGCGTTCTGCTTATAAGGTCTCTCCTGCTTATAATATAAGCACTTAACATACTGTAAGCAGCACCTTATTAGTCGTAGGGGCTTTAAGTCTTTACACCCCTAGCCTAGTACGCCTAAACGGTATACACCGTCTTCTACACTATTCCTTTTACAGGGGATTTATCAGGCTGCCCTGGCTTAAGTGACGGTCTATAGGGTTGTTATATAATTCCCCCTTTTTAACGTTCTTTTTTTATAAAGAACTTAAAAGGTAAGTTTTTCCTTTCACCACTTTATTATATAATAAGTGTCCGGCTTCCGGGTTTTAAAACGGGAATAGGGTAAAAGTATTAACCGCCGTTTGAACCTTATAACTTACATATACGTATTTAGTGGTGAAATATCCCCTTATTCTTTTTATAAGTCTGCTAACCCTTTACTTATTTGTTAGGTTTTAAACTGGTCTAACAGTTATAACCACTATCTGGAGAGGTATTAGCCTTCCTAGTGTAACGCTTTTAATATTAGTAAAGTGAAGTTAAAGGCTTTTCTTATTAAAAAGTAGAACTTTAACTTGTAAGTTAAGTCTGTTACTTAATAACTTTATAAAGTTACTATTAAGCTCTAAAAGGCGTTAATATGTCTGGTACGCTTTTATAAGTAACGGTCTTATCTTAAGGATTAAGTTATAAAAACGTTTAACCGTAAGGTGGAGTTATTAAAGTTCTAGGAGGATAAGGAGGCTAGGCTGAACGTCCCTTTTAAAGACGTGGGGTCCTTTAACTGGGGGAACTTTTTAACAGGGTCTTTATAGTAAGTAGTTACTTTATAACTTAATTTATAACTACCTTTTTTTAATAGGTTTAACTCCTATAAGAGTCTTAGTGACTTTTTTATTTTTCTTTTACTAACTTCTTTCCTTAATAACACTTATTTTTCATATGGAGTTTTTATTAGGAGCCTTAAAGGCCTAACCTCCTTATTAGGTTTAAAGTCCTTTTAACCCTAGTTAAGGTTCTGATAAATGTCCTCTTATACTTATTAAGGAGTTTCCTGCTGCTTCTCAGGCTTTAAATCCTATAATAGTCTTACTCTTTAGTATAGTAATTTAAATGTTAAATTTTATCTTATTTCTGGTTTTTATTATTAGTTTTAATTAGTCTGGATTTTTTTAATAAAACTCTGTAATTAGGTTTGGGCACTTAAGATTTTTAACTAGTTCTTATAAGTTACTTTTAAGGCTGTAATCTAGCTACTTAATAAGATATTTAAACGTATTCTTTCCCCTTTATAAATTTATAACTTCCTTAACGTTATACTTGTCCTTATTAATATTAATCTTAATCTTCTTTTCTAAAGGAACTCCCTTTAAGGTAGGTTTTAGAAGTGAGATGTGAAAAACCTTAATCCACACCTTTATATTAATGGGTAAGTCTAGTTTATAATTAAAGGTGGTGACCTTTTTCTTAATTTAGAACAGTCTGTACCTTTTAAAGTTAAGTTTCTTATTAGGTCGTTTTAAATATAGGTTTTATGAAAAAAGGTAAACGTAATCCCCCTTTTAAAGAGTTAGTTCCTTAACTTATTTATTATTATAGTAAAGTCTTTCCTTAAGTACTGGTTGTTTAGTTTAATGTTTATTGGTAAACTTCTTTATTCGTTTACGTGTGAACTTAAGTTCGGCTTATAAGTGGTTATGTAACTCTTACATCTAGTTTACGTAAATTACGGCTTAAAGGGTGCTAATAGGCGGGCCTTAATAGAGCTTAGGCTCCTTATTATAATTAGTGAAGAATAGTAATATACCTGTTAATTTAATTAATATTATATTATAAGCTATCTGTGCTGTTAGTAACAGTTTAAGCTAATTATCTTATTTAAAGTTAACGTATACTTAAAGATACGTTATAAGTATCTGGTTAACTTACTTTATTTAGCTGTCTGTCTGTGGGTGGAAGGCTGTTAAAAGCTTACTCTTCACACCTATTCTTTACATCAGTCCTTACTAAAACTTTAATATAATTAGCTTATTTTAATCTGTGATAATATTATCTAGCTAAAGGTGTTGTAAAACTACCTTTTTCTTAAAGATATAAGTAAGTTACTCTGCTGTTATATCCTTTAAGGTTAGTAAAAAGTAGGCTTATTTTATTAATCTGTTAATTATTATAAGGATCTGGTTATAAGTGACTTTTATAATAAAGTCTCTAGATTTTAAGATCTTAGTAACGAAATTAAGTAAGATTAAACTTTATAATGCCTGTAGTATAGGGAGTGGTTTAAGAAGCCTATAAGGCTTATAGTGCTAATTCTGCTTCCAGTGGCAGATGTCGTAATTATTAACTACTTCCTTAATTAGCTTTTTTATTTCTAAGAAGGTGTACGTTTACTAGGCTTATGTGAGAGTCTTAACTTAGCTTATATATCCTTTAAATCGAGACTTATAAACCTGTTAGACGTATTCCTTTTATTTATTTAAGTTATAAACGTACGGTTTCTCTTAGTATTAAAACCTTACTTTTAATTTAAGCACGCTGTTTATACCTTTTAGCAGCTATTCCAGTTAATAACCGGTTTTATCGTAGTTTAAATACTTTAGGCACTCCTTACTATAGTCTTATAAGTGTCCTGAGAAGTCTCTTAAAAGGCATTTATACTTACAGGTTTCTTCCACTAACTTTCTTATTTAAAAGTCCTATTACTATTAATAGATGTTATACTTTGTTTATAAGTTTATATAAACATTAATAGTTTGTTTTAGTATCTAATTATCTAATACTTACAGTGTATGTTTTAATGTGCCGTTTTTAACTTTATTAAACATAATAATAGGGATTAGGATTAGATTAGTATCTTTATAGTCTTATCTCTAATTAAGAGCGTTAGTTTACTTATTATCTTTTCCCTTAATATAGTGAATCTGGAAGTGGAACGGGGTTATTAACTTTACTTACTATACTTACTATAGGTTAAGTTCCTTTATTAGGAAGTATTAAAGGTTATTATAGTTTAAGAAGACCTAAACTAGTTCTTCCGTACCGTTTAAATACAGTGTTTATTTAGTGAAGTATTAAATAATTGCTATCAGTTCCTTATTATAGATTAGATATTGTAAGGTTAGGCTGTGGATTCCTTTTAATAAGAAGGTAACTGGGTAGCATTTCCTATCATCTTAGACTTAGCTAAGTTCTCCACTAATTACAAATTTTAAGGAGTCTGTCTTAACTTAGAAGGGCTTTAAGAAATCGGGGAGGGTTAGGACTGGTGTTATAATAAAAGCGTGCTTAAGGTCTTTAAACGCCTTTTACTATTTATCGGTTTATTTAAACGGTTTTCCCTTACTTGTAAGTTTATATAGTGGTTTTATAACCTTTATAAAGTACCTGATAAAGTATTAATAAAAGTTTATAAAGCTGATAAAGGCTTATAACTCTTTTTAGTTTTTTAAAATAAGCTAGTCCCTAATTGCCTTTATTTTCTCCAGTTATATTTTAAGCTTTTTAGGGGTTACTTTAAACCTTAAATAATTTAGTTTTTAAATGTGGAAGTGGCTTTTTTCCAGGTTTACTGTCAGCTTTACTTTTTTAAGAGCTGTTAAAACCTGTCGTATATACTTTTAATGTTCTTTTAAAGTTTTAAAATAAACTAGAACGTCATTTAAATATATAAAGATAAACTTATTAAGGAAGGGGTGGAGAACATTATTAATTAGGTTTTAAAAGGTTGCGGGGGTATTTATTAATCTTATTAGTATGACACGGTATTAGTAATGCCTGTTATAAGTCTGAAAGGCCATTTTATGTTTATCCTCTTCCTTTACTTTAATGTGGTTAAATCCTATAGGGAAGTTAAGGTTAAAGAACCAGTTTACCTTAATAATCCGCTTTCACATCTCTGTAATAAGTAGTAATAGGTAGCGATTTTTAATTGTGTCTTTATTTAATGTTTAGTAGTTAATAACTATACGTAATTTACCGTCTCCCTTTCTTAAGATAAATAGTATTAGGTACCTTATTAGGGACTGGGACTTTATAATAAACCCGTTCTTTAAGTTCTTTTTAATATACTCCCTTAAGGCCTTAACTTATTAGGGGTTTAAGTGATAGGGCTGAAAGTTATGGAGCTTTGCTCTTAACTTTAGCTTAATCTTATAGTCCCACGGTTTATAGTCTAGTAGTTATAATATCTTTTTTTAAAATAGGGTAAACTTCTTATACTCTACAGGTACCTTAGATAAGTTAACTTTTTCACTTATTTATAAATCGGCTTTTAACTTCTTTCCACCTTTTAAATTATTATTTAGGTAATATAGTAGACCTTTTAGTCCATTAACTATTTTAGTAAACCTAACTTAAACTGTATTTAGTTTTAAGGGTTTAGTGTGCTTTTAAGTACTTTATACATCTTTAGAACGGTTTAGTACCTTCCTGGCTTTCTTTAAACGGTGATTACAGCTAGGGGACTTATTAAAGGTAAGGTGGCCACTCCTTTAGTTAATTATAAGGTTGTACTTTTCTAGTTAGGGTAGACTTAGGATTATATTATAACTTATAACTAGTGTAACGTTAAAGTCCATTTATTATTCGTCCCTGTCCACTTTAATTAAAAGTAGTAAATAGTGGGTGACTTTACTATTATTATATTAATATAGGCCTCCTTCTCTATTATATATAGGAATAACCTTTTTATATTTTTAGTTAGGGAGTTTCCTTTAGTTAACTAATAAGGGGTGTATTAGGTTAGAAGCACTCTTATTATTAATCACTGCTCTTACCTTAAACGGCCTCCCTCTTCCGTCTGTTATATTAACGCTAATGGAATAATACTTATACTCTTTTAACATTTAAGTTATAATAATTATCTGTCTTTAAGGTCTTATTTAGCCTAATCTTTAAATACCTCTCCTTCTTCTTAGGGTTTTTACTAACTAGTAAACTATTAGTTTCTAGCCTTTTTAAAGGGCCCGTAACCTTTTCCTAATTCCTTTTAGAAAAATAAGTAACTTTAATAGATTTATTAATTAATCTTTTTTAGGTTTTCACACCTTAGTGTTTAGTTAACTTTAAATAGTATAATATTCCTAAAGTCTTTAATAAGTTAATAGTACACTTTATAGGCTTAGATTGTAATAATGTCTTTTTACTTTTAGATCCGTTAGTAATCTTCCCACTTTTACTATTCTCTGGCTTTTCTATTAAGGTGTAATAAGCACGTTATAATTAGGTAGTTATTAAACACTCCTTTTTGCTAGTATATGGTGGGGGCTTAGTTAATTATAATAACTTTCCACTTATTACTAGATTCTTTTATTAGGGAGTAGGAAACTTAGTAATAGATTAGTTTTAACTTTATTCTTATAACAGTATAGTCCTGTTTTTATATGCTTAGGAAGTGGTTGTAAAAGGCCTTAGGTTTATAATACTAGTTAAGAGCATAGTTATTATATACATAGTTAATCTATAATATATCCTTATAACTGGGGTAGTTAACGTTAACTGTAGGTGTTACGGTTATAAAGTATGGAACGGATAAAGTGGCACCTTCTTTCTTCTCTTCTTCCACTTGCCTTTAGGTATGTTATTTTTCCCACACCTTTTCTTAAAACTTAAGTAATAATAACCCAGTTTATTCTTCTATAAAACGGTCTTCTTTAATAAGGTGATGTTTAAGTTAATTAGTGAAGTGAACTCTGTTATAGAGTTATAACTTAATTTCCACCACTTTGTCCTTTATTGTCACAGTAAGACCTTTAACCCACAGGTCTTTTATTTTATTTACTAACTCTTAATATTTCTCCTCTAGTTCCCAGATCCTCTATTAATGTGCTTACTTTATACCTTCTTAGGGGACCTTTAAGGTATTAGTTTAAGGTATACTGGCTTTAATGTAAGGTAGCCACTTAAGCTGTCCTTCTTTTAAGGAGGTAAGGGTGTTAATCCACTTAACGTGCTTAAAATGTTTAAAAGTCTTAAGGGGTACTGTTAAGAAGAACTTTTATTTCTTTAGTTTAATTCTCTTAATTTATTCTCTTTCACTTTTTAAGGCTTACTTTACCGTTTAGGTAGCCTGGAGGGCTAGTTTTTTAACTTCCTTTACCATTTTAATAAGGTTTAAGTTAGGGTCTTTCTTAGATTTCCTTAATTTTTAGGCTTATAAGGTGAGGTTTTTAAGGCCTATTATAGCTAGCTGGAATATCTCTTCCTGGAATCGGTCTTTTATAACCTGCACCTTTAGCTGTTCTGAGTTTCCACTTTAAAGTTAGTCTGTAACGACTTACACTTTTATAGCTAACTTTTTTAAGACACCCTTAAAGACTAGGTATACTATATCTTAGGGTTTTTCTTCTTCCTCTCCCAGGTTATATTTATCTATCCAGGTGTAGTTTTCTTTATTACCTATTATCCTAACATGGACGTCTTTTAAGTTAAATTTAATATGCTTTCCTCCTTCTAGAACAGGCTTTTAACTAACTTACTTTAGTAATAGGTACTGCCGTACTATATAGCCTTTTTTATCACAGTTAAAACACTAGACCTGGGACAGGTCCTTAAACTACTTTTATTACTACTATTATTAAGGTTTATCGCAGTTAGGTTGATTCTGCTAATTTACTATATTAATATCTATTAACCTAGGGTGGTAGCTTATTACAGTTAACTAGTTCCCCTTCTTTAATTTACTTGGCTGGTAAGGGGTCCGCTTCTTTTAAAAGTTCTTTTAATAATGGTGATTATAATACCAGTTATTAGCCTTAATAGCCATTTTGACTAGCTCTTAAAGGTGGTCTGGTTAATCTTCCCGGTAAAGGTCTTTAGTGACGTGTTCCTTTAGACTACTTTAAAACAGTATTATTAGGGCCTTTTAGCTAAGCTTAATTTTTACCACTTTTAGTTTAAAATGTGTAAAGAACTTAAAGATTAAGGACGTCTGCTTTAAAGTTATAAGGTGTTATTTAGCCCGCTTAAGGGTGTTTAGTTCCTTAAACTTAGTTTGGAGTTAGTTAATAAAAACGTTAAAGTTGTTAAAAAGGGCTTAAGTTTTAGGGGCTTCTTTACACGCTCTGTTTATAAAAAGGTTATTAATTATCTTTATATAAGGTTTATATTAGTAAGTAGTTACTACTTTAAAGAATGTGACGGCGAGTTAGCCACCGATTTCAGTGGCTCCTCCGCCCATTACGGTGGCTCATTGGCCGCAAATCCGCATCGCCCCAAGCCAAGCTGCCCCACTGCCCCACACGGCCAGGCGCCAGAGCTACCCGCATTCAGGCACGTCAGGTACCCTACATGTATTGCAGGTACCGAGCCTTTGTACCCCGCGAACCGCCTTCAAATATTAAGGGTCTAAAACTGGGCCCCAGATTTCTGTTTCCTGCTCACCACCATCCTGGATGCTGGAGGGCCACCAAAAATGGCTCCTAACCCAATATTTAAGAGGCCGCACCTGCGCCTCTCTAGCTAAGTATTCCCTTCGTTAAAAGGATTGCAAGTTTATGGCCTACCAGCCTATCCTGCACTAACGACTAACATTTACTCCCTTCTTTACCCTCCTACGCTTAACTCACCGACTGTATCGGTTATCATCGCATGAAGATGGCGCGTCACTGCCGCAGACCCGACGATGATTACTCAGACGGTTTAAACTTAAACTCTTTAAACGACAAGCCCTTATCGCACAAGGATAAGGTGTTTAATGTTAAGGTTAATAATACCGGCTATAAGACCAGCCTGACAGATAACGACGAAGAAAGTAACGATACTGGTGACTTTAGTGATAATTGTGACGACTTTGATATAAAAGACTAAGTGCAGCTCTTTAATAGAAATCTGCATCCTTAAAAGTATTACCTTAACTAACTAAAAGAGTTTAATAAGGCCGTGTTTGATAATGAAGATTACAGTAAAGGGAGTATTATACTTCTTAATAGAATAAAGGAGCTATGGAATAAGTAAGTGGCCTGAACGATCGTGCTTTAACTGCTTAATTTATGCTAATAATCTGTAATATAGGTATTGCGTGTGGCTTGAGTACGACCTGTAGGAATCCTTTGAGTCGGTCTCTGTCGGGTCCCTTTATAACTTTTTCAACTGGCTGCTAAGCCAGAAGTCTGGTAAGAATGGTAGGAAGAGGTAGGGAATGAAGAAGAGCAGCTTACTTAGGACGTACTGGAAGGTGTACCAGCTTATCTACGAAAGGGCCACAGGTGTGAAACTTGATGTGAAGCTGAATTGGAAAATACATAAGGTAAGGTCTTCTCCAGCCTGTAATTAAGGCACTAGGTAAGGCTGACGTGTATAGGCGCTTAAAAATCTCGCTAATAACTATAGGCTAAGCGACTAGAAGCGTGAGAATAGGTGTATAACGGTCGACGACCTTAAGTAATAAGCTGAGACGACGCTAGGCACGACGGAGAAGTCCTTCTCCCTGGGAAAGCTCCGAATTCTCTACCTCCTATTCCTCTTACTACTTGCTCTTACTGGTGCTCGCCCTGCCTTAGTGTTTAAACTCCACTATTAAGATATCTAAGTTATACTATCCTGAGACTTAAAGGGCGGTCTATATAAAGTCCTAATTAGATTCACGCTAGAGTTTACTAAGACTTATCTTAATATTAAAGATGTATATATGCCTAGGCCTGTGTGCCAGGGTAACTGGCACTTTATAAGTCCATTATATTAACGTAATGTTAGGAAAACCGTAACCCTCCCTAAAGTTATATTTAACAACTCCCTTATACTTAACCCCTACGTCTTCCTTAAAGGTATCCTCTTTCAGCATCAGGCCTTTAACACACCTAGTCTGACCTACCCTAATGCCGTGAGCAGGCTTAACATCCACCTAGGTGAGTGGGAGTTACCTTTACCGCTTAAGGTAAGCATAGATGATCTTTATATCTTCCGCTAAGCTGTTAAGACGCTGGTTAGATATGAGATATCCCTAAATAAACCTATCAGTCCCGTAATGATTACTGGGTGGATTAGGAGAGTTAGTAAGCTTACAGGGTTTAAGGTCCTAATAATTCCATACAACCTATGGTATAATGCTATTAATATGTTTAATAAACGCAGTGTGTTTTTAATTATATTTACGTGATAAGATATCCTTACTAATAGTTTAATAGTTAATGTAAGTGATGTAATTAGAAATCTTATACTAGACTATGTGAACTTAAACCCGTTCCAGAGGCACTACCTAGGGCGCTAAATTACGGTTAACCCGTACACACTTATCCATAAGTTAGAGCTGTAGAATGCTCTAATAGAAAAGTCCTGTAATATCAGCTATTCCATTAGCAAACAACGTCCTATAGATCTAACGACAGAGTAGGCAGCGTCTGTCAATTCCCACCCTAGTATTAAGAAGCTAGCCTGCAAGGTTAAGGAGTTACGTTAATAAGTAAAACACTTATGTAAAGCCATGGAGAAATATAAGCAGGCGTATAATAAGCTCCGAAGCGCCAAACAGACGCAGAGAAGGGCCCTTAAGGACCGGATCAGAGAATAATAGACTAATAAACAGGTAGTAATCAATATTGAGAGCCAGCTTGCCAGGCTTAGCTTCGTTAAGGACCCGGCCATCTGGAAGTCTAACCGTCCGAGACTCCCAGCTTAGAAACGGCTAATGGAGGCACTTACGGCTCCGGTCAAAACCACAGTTAAGGGCTAACACTGGTAAAGAGATGCTGTAATTAACGTAATTATAGCCTACTGCGCCGTAATAGAAGGACCAGTTGCGTGCCGCACTAATAATTCTACTATTACCGTTATGTAGCAGCCCGTTACTAAGAGCGACCCCCCTGCAAACAGCCATTTACATGTAGCTGCCATGTCCGTTTTTATAACGAAAGACGAAGACAGGCTAAGGAGATGCTTCCTTTACGTTAGTAAAGCGCTCTATCTGGAGCTAGATGATCCCTACATTAATAAACTTATCCACCCATTCTACATATACGGTAACTTAACAAAGCACTTTAGACAACGGCACCTATTAAACCTCTGGGAGGATGACAAACTTTAATATTAAATTTATGTAATGTCGCTGGACTATAAAATGCATCTCCAAAACCATGCCTGTCGGATCCACGGCACTGTGTCCTAAACCTATATGTTATTTAAGTGGGTTCTGTGTTATGTCAGCTAATTAGAGCGCTTGTTGTCAGTCTATCCCATATCCGTATGGACGTTAATTACTGACAATTGGATGAGTGTGCCGCCGTCAATTCAGCTAACGAGACGATAAGTAAGAGAGAGCACCTTTACTAATGTCGCGCTGTTACTTATAATTACTAGTGTCTGTAACGTAGGGCCAGGCAATTAGTGGGACTTAAGGCTAAAAACACCATTACTATTAGGCTTAAGGGATCGGTTTGCCTTAGCGGGAGAGTATTAAGGGCTATTTTAAAGAAGTAATAGATAAAATCTTCACTATCTGCATAAACCATTTTAGATTAACTTACTATATAACTAAAGCTATCGTCTTTAACACTAGCTGTTAATTTACATAAAACATAGCAGAACAGCTATAAACTAAGTAACCCAGCTAACCAGTCAATCCTATAATAACTAGACGGCTAGATAAGCTGTTATGGCAGCTGGATATCTTAATCTATGCTATGTAATTATTGTACATGTAGCGGATCAGGCGAGTAACCGCCCAGGCTTGCTATAAACAGGTGGTGGATAAGGACGTGGGTGTATAAGAGGCTATAAGTTAGGCAGCACAGGCGCTGGCCGTGACCTAGGCTGTGGTTAGTGTCCCCAATCTGTAATTAAGGCGCTTAGTGCCTAAGGTGAGGCAGAGAAAGCTAGATTTGGGAGAGCTATGGATTAATACCCGGCGGTACCGAAGTAATAGATAATCACCACAGACTAGGCCTATAGCCTAGAGGCCGGGATTTTAACTTAGTTAGGATGTTAGTGTAGTCAGTGTGGCCCAAAGCCGGGATCCTGGTGTTAATAGCTTAGCCGTGAAACTTACTATAGGGAAGTCTGTTAAAATAAGGTGCACTTACTTTAACCTGTACTATAAAGAAGCTCCTGCTATACGTAAGTCTAGCGCAACTAGGTGTAACACCAAGTTATAATAAAGGACACAGCAATATAACCCATAACAGAGTACAGCTAGCCGTGTAACACATAGTAGAGTCTGTAAACTAGTAAGTAATAAAAAAATAACATTTATCCTATCTGATGTGGATCTAATCCCCTCTTAAGGCTAAAATCTGATTCTAAAGTATAATTATTAACCTTAAATTATAATACGCTTCTGTAAACGCCTACCGCCACAGTTTGGTCTTTAAGACTTAACGCTTATTTAAAAATAGCCTACTAATTATTAGCCTCTATAAGTGTGTCTTTAATGCCTCTGATATTATAAAAGGCACATCGCATCCTATCCCTCCTAGAAGTAATCTTACTCTTATAACGTAAAGATAAATAAACTGATAAATTCCCCCCCTAAGCGAGATAGAACTAATGAGAATTTTTTAAGAGTAATAAAAAATATTATACGTTAGGGTAACGAAATGAGTCGTTATTATAAAGCTGATATTTACATCGTATTACGTTATAAAGGTCGTTATTACGATTACTATTCCACTTAGGATACCTCTTTCCTAATACTACCTATGGAAATTATATAGATACTAGAGCCTGAAGCTTGCTGAATACTTACTTTAAATAGGAAAAAACTTACCCTCTGCTAGTTAGAAGAATACCGGCGAGCTTTAAGCGTTAAAAGGACAAGTCGTCTGAGATTAAGGCGGCTAAGGAACTGCCAGATAGTAACTGTCAGAAAGAAAGGGGTTTTGACCAGGGGCCAGAACACTATTGAGGTTGACTGTTGGAAACGAAGGGTCTGGGATGAACCAGAACAGCTAGAAAGTTCCAGGACGGAGGAATTCCTTCCTCCTCCCACAAGTAATCAGAATACCAGTTTTCCGTAAACCTCACCACTAGAACGTTATAAGGCCTAATATAAAGAGAAAGCAATATCGCACGCGCCGTGTTTAACACCCTGCCCAATCAGGGCGCAGCTTCCCCATTACCCTGCCCTGATTAGCCACATGCTCGCTTCGCCCTCACGCTCACGCATACATAGTAAATAAACCCTTCCTAACGTCAGTTAATGGCTTTTTCTTATACTCCCGACTTTACACGCCCCTTTTCTCTTCACTCTCTTTATCTCTTCCTTCCCTGCACCTTTATCTAGTGGCTATCACAGCAGGGATTTAATTTTACCTTCTCCCCAGAGGAACCTGGTTCTGCTTACCTTAGCTTTAGCTGCGCTTTAACTCTGTCTCCATATCAGCGTCGCGCCTAAGTCTTACATTAAAATGTCGCGTAACTATCAGACACTCCTATAACTCCCCATTTTCAACACTTTCCCAATCCTTGATATAGATCCAACTACCAGAAACGTGACAGTAGAGGGGATTAGTCTGTCAGCCAGAGTGATTTTACTAACCTGAACCTTAACACTCAGGTCTGCCATATATCCAGCCGTAGAAGCCTTCTCCCACCTTACATTAGTTCTCTTGGCCTGCTAGACTGACTTTATGTCTGCCTAGCCGATCTTTAGTGGAGATGGGGACGATTTACCTGTCCTGTCCAGTCACAAAAATGCCGTATATATTAATTACGTTAATGCAGAGGTATTATAGGAAGCCTTTCTTTGCACGGCGCGTCTAGGTGTCTCACTTTACGGGCTAAACACTCCGTTGGCTATAATCGGATTGAATTCTAATACACCGGTGTGTGTGGCATATAGGTGACAAGTTATTAGACAGCTAGTTTAATACTTAGGTTTGACTGCCACCCTTTCTCTCTAACTCTCAGGTCATACACCGTAATTCTAGCTGTAACGGACGTGGACGATAAGGTTAAGTTAAGTGGGGAGCATGATAAGGGGCTCTTACTTAGTGAACGAAACAGGAGTAAGATGACGTGGCCTCTGGCATTACTAGTGGTTTACGGGATGTGCTAAAGGATAGGTCTAGGTGTATGGCGGGCAGCCATTAGGTTGTGACGGCGAGGTGGATACAGACTTAAGAAGGAGCTGGCTGGTAAAGATGACGTGTATTGGGCTTGGTGAGAAAATACCTAGTTAGTAGTGAGACCGGATAAGAGGAAGGAGGTGCCAGATGCAGCAGGGTGTAGGAACGCGTCACCCTATTGAATCTGAGGGACGTTATAGGCTTATAACATTAAATCAAGACTTGATTCACACCGACGACACCCTTTACAAGGGTTATATTTCCGGTTGTTATCTTTTTCGGCAGTTTCGTGATTAGTAAGGTTATAAGGGCCAGGGAACCAACGCTGTTAGTGATAATATAAGGGGACAGTACCGAGTGCCTTCCGTTTAGTATAAAGGTATAGAGGTGGCAGCGCTGTGGATAGTGGGTAGTCCTTCTATTTGCGACTGTAAGGCACACATGGTCTGGTAAAGGGGCTGACTGGAGACAACGGTGCGTATCAGGCAGCTTGTTACTGCCTTACTGTTAGTAGTGCTGAGAACGAGACGATATGGAGAAGCTGGGTGTAACAGGGCGCAGAAATACGCTGTAAAGAGGAGGGGATGATGTGCTTATATCACACTGGTAAACTGCCTAGGCATATCAGGATACGCTGTGAGTTATGTAGTATTAAGTCTAGCGACGCCACGAACCTATAACGGCCGCGATTCCGGTTATCTCCCCTGTCAGTAGTTCTATAATTTATAAACTTACGAGGAATTAGTAAATCAAAGCCTTAAAGGTGGTAGTAAAAGCCGGGAACATAAACCTCGCTGGAGTTTCTGTTAAAGGCGTCCCTTTCTATGGACACCTATATATATCGCTCGTTTTTCCCATGCCTTTAATCCTAAGATTCGCAGCTTATAAGACGTACAGTCCTGGAATTACTCTTCACCCCCTCTTAATATAATAAAACCCTCTCTCTCTCTAACCAGACTTTTTACACTCCTACCGTAGTGGCACGCTAAACCCTTATAAGTTACAGTGTTTTAGCCTGAGATGCAGAGCTTTCTGCAGCCACCTCCTAAAGTCCTTTGTATGAAGCTTCTTCCCATCCGTGCCATTTATAGAAAGTGTATAATCCTTAACTTAGCGGCCCCAGGGGCTTACTGCATGACGCATTCCTAATTAGCAATAGTGAGTATAATAACGACGACGGCCGATTAGATAAAGTGGAAGAGCCTCTAACCCCTCCCTGTAATAAAGCTTATCTTTACAGTTCCACAGCCAGTACGTACCTAACTTTCCCATCCTTAAGGAAGGTTATGCTGACAGGCGTGCAGAAAAAGATGGGAATGCTACTCCTAGCGTGAAGAAGCCAGCCTTAGAACTTGACAGTTCACTCCAGTGCACCGGGATTTCTTGTTAAGAGGGTCTTGGGTGCCCTAGGCACCTAACCTTCTCTTCCTGGTACCAGCGTGTACGAGTCTGTACTAGCGGAGATATTAAGCATAACACACGCTATTCCTAGAGCGACCCTCCTAAGGCGGAGCAGGAACTGCCAGTTGCTATTATTGGTGCTTTGTGTAAGCCGGGTCCAGTATTTATTCCAGACGCTGTTATAAATAATAAGATAACTTGCACGCTGTTAATTGAGGTAAGGGTTTAACATTCGCCTAACTTAGCCTGTCTCCTAACACTTAATCCACAGCCAGTAAGCGGCACTTACTGAGATGAGTTGATAAGCAGATAACGCAGCAATAGCGCTAGGAGCCAGGTTAACCCTTACTATTATCTAAGTGGCCGTTGACACGACGGTACAGGGGTAATGGAGCGTATGCCTTGTCTTAAAGGCAGTAAGGAGCAGGACTAGGAAGATGATGACGATATTAGCCTACGATTATGTAAGTGTAAGAAGATAATATTGTTAGACGTAGATATTATTTCCGGATGTGAAAGTAATAGTAACGGTGAGGCTGAACTGGCCCCTCTTAGGCCTGGACAGTAGATAATAGCGATTAATTAATAATAATGTAATATGGATAAGTATATTAGTAGTCCCTTTAAAGGCAGCGACAGTAAGCGGGATATCTTATCACCATAACTAAAGCGCCGCAAATTACACTCCACACTTATAAGTTCCAGCTATAACAGCACTAGACTGCGACAGACGGTTATTAACCTAGTAATTAATATCGACAAATCACGTGGTAAGAGGAGCGCCTAGGGATGTAAGCCTTTTCCAGATAACTGGTGATTAACTTAGCCAGGTCGTCCTACATTGCTACCACCCAGGTACGGGACAACAAATCCACACCGCTCCTAAGTGATAAGGAACTCTTATATTTCCCAGGTCAACTTATAATAAAAGATTCTAGAGGCACTCTTCACCCTGATTAGTAGTGGTATATTAAAATAACGTATATATTTGCTCGCTACTTATTAGACGAGGAAGCTTATAATAAGATATTAGAAGCGTGCCGTATGCCCCTTAGGTATATCCGTCAGCTGCTGTAGCATACTAGCGACTTTAAAAACGAGACAGTGATAGTGTTAGATATAGTAATGGAAAAGGCATATTTTAATTATGACGTGCTTTTAACTTTCCCTAGGATACTATTTACAGACTGCTTTAGGTCTTTTAATCTTACTTAGTTTAAGCACTTAGAAGAGATATACTAGCACCTTGTAACAGAGATAGATTAAATAAGTGATAATAAGAATTATAAGTACCTTCTTATTATATGGGAGCAGTTGATTTACGACTACTAAGGATGGGACAGCTGCCGTTACTAAAGAAAGGAGGCAGAATGATTTTGGGGAAGAATCGCACTTTGCTAAAGGAGTGGAAAGAGGGGGCCTCTAGCGGGGCTGGTGGTTTTGCTAGTAGTGGTACTTATATAAATATTAATTCTTAATTATAAAAGTAGTAACTGGCAAGAAGCTGTTTTTGTTATATAAGCCACGTGAATTTATTATTAACCTCCCTAAGAGCTAATATTATTAAGTGACAGCACTGTGTATTAACTAGTGTTAACATGTGCCTACATTGCGAGCTTCTGGCCTAGAATGAACTATATTCTCCTCGTCACGCTAAACGTGACGTTAGATTTTATGGGGAGCTGTATAGAGGAAAAGACTTGTAATATTGTGTTGTGTGCTGCCTGGGATAAGGGGAGGGAACTACTAATTAATAATACTGTATTTTATCTGCCCTGAGTTTTGCGCTTTAGGCTTTTACACTTCGGGTTTTTACGCTCTTAGTCTTTATGCGCCTTACTTGTAATGGAAATCTTAAAGCCCGGAGCCTGAATAGTTTTATAACTAAGAAGGCGGAGGGAATCTAACGACTAACTAATTGAATCTTTAACGCTAGGATACGTGGAGAGGAAGTCCACTGCTTATTTTAAGTATTGGTTATCGAAACTCTCCTTTACTTTTCTCCTCCACCTAAGAAAAGTGTAAATTTACTTAGTTGTACTCTGTAACATAGTATTGTACTGTAAAGTTAGGTCTTATAACCTTTCTTAATATTTATTGTACGTGGATGGTTACTCCTTGGAAGGTGTCGTTATAGTAGTTTCAGGATTAAGAGCTATGTTAAGAGGGAATTTAGGTAGTGAATTGTGCTACTTCTGTTTAAGATTGACTTTAGTAAGAAGTGATGCTATATTTTAAAGCTGGTTTTATGCTAAGTTATTAAGACTTCCTTAGAGGTTCTATAATTATTAGTAAAATACCTTTAAAAAGGTAAGGTACTCCTAACCTTTATATATAACTTTAATGACCGCTTTAGTAACGTGATTTATGTTTCCGCTTTATAAAGATGTTAAGTTTCTGTTAGATAAACACGATATATCTCTTCAAACCGAGGACGGATATTTTCCATATCGTTAAGATTAGATTCTATTACCTTCTTTATGCGACTGGCGATCTTTAAAGTGTGTGCTATTAAGATTGACGACTTTATAATCTTATTTAGGATATTGTTTAAACTGGTAGATAAGGAGAGAGAAGCCTAAGTTAAGATTTAAGGAAGTTTAAACACTAGGACCTTAATAAGTAATGTTAGAAACTTAATAAACTGAGCTTAAGAGTTACTAATTTGAAGTTATGGCCTTAGTAGTTAGAATAGTATATATTGTTAGAAAGTAGTATTAGTTTATTGGGGAACCTGGATGTTTATAGCTGTATAAAAGGCCGTGATGATACAGAATATACCACAGTTATTAATATTACTCTAGAGCATTGGGGATGTGACTTTAATTGCTGGATAGTTATCCTCGTCTAGATAAAGGATCTTAGAAAAAAAGGTAAGGATTTGATCTGATACGTCTCTTAACGTGTCTCTTAAAGGAAGGGAGTTGTAGATTAAAAGCCCTGTATAGTTATAAATACTTAAAACCTAATGGTTGCCACAAATGTGCATTAGTAGCAGGATTTTAGTGTTAGGATTGCTGGTAAGGCCAGTTATTACAGCTGGTTAGTGGCTTTTTAATATTAGTGAGTTGATGACCTGAACATTGCCGACTTCCGTTATAAGGTGTATGATGCCGTTTAAAATTTCGCTATTTAAGCAGCTGCTAGAGTTTAACGTCTTAAGAGATATACTTCGAACTGTGAAAGTTAAGGACAAGAACTGTAACGACACGGCTTCGTTATTAAGGTTGGTTTTAAGTTATATAGGGTGTAGCTTATTATCAACTCTTATTAAGTCTATTAAAGGGGGCTCTGCTGATAGCTTCACTGATAATAACGTCGTTAAAGGCTTTGCTGATGGCGGTGTTACTGATCGAGCCTTTACTGATGGTGGCTCTGGCTTTACCGAGGATGGGTTTGCTGATGGCTCTGCTGATTACGCTGATGATAACTGCGCTAACGGTACTGAAGACGGCTCCGTTAATGGCTTTACTAATAGCGGCTCCGCTAATGGCTTCGGCTGTAACGTTTGAAGAGAATCGCTAGAAATAGCGAAGGCACTCTTAAAGAGTTGTAAGGTAAACCTAATCTGATTCGACTGAAGCTTCTTAAGTGGCTGTTTATCATCCTCTGGCCCTGCTGTTAAATCCTTAGCGTGTTAACGCTTATAAGGATGGCTAGGGTGGTTGTTTGGCTGTGGCTTGCTGTTACTCTGTTAATAATTAGTTTAATATATTGTTAGGGTTAATAATTAACGGACCAGTATATATAATACTTGCTTGACGTCTTTTAGCTGCCACGTGTTGATACGGGTAACTCCAGACTGTAAACTGCTTTTTCGCTATTCCTGGGCTTATGTAAAGGCGACTTTCACAGTATCCCACACTTCCCTAACGGCGGTCTTAAGCAGAGCGTTTCGGAAGTTTTGTAACTCTCTGCTAAGGCGCTTTTAAAAAGTTCCTGTGGTATTTTAAAAAAAAAAAGTATAAGTTTCCGAGTTAATGTTAAAGATATCCGCTGCTTTCGGTGCTATAATCTCTCGCCTGCTTTTCTACCTGATCAGCTTAGCTATTTTTGGCTACTTTGGCTTGGGGAGATGGACCAATGTAAGATCGGGCTAAGTAAAAAGGACGAGGGTGGGCCTGCTAGTAATTTATTTTTGAGAAGGGAAAGCTATAACGCTTGGGCCATGGTATTGCTGACTTGGTTGTAGGGGTCTGGCTCCTGTGGGCTGTGGTTAATCTTGCAGGCCTGGCTAATCCTGTGACGTTGGTTAATCCTGCGTGCTTATAACCCTGCTTGGTTAATCCTACAAGCTGGGGTTAATCCTATGTGGTTAATCCTGCTTACCTGGCTAATCCTGCTTATAATCCTGCTTGGCTAATCCTGTGTGTTGGTCAATCCTGCAGGCCTGGCTAATCCTGTGATGTTAGTTAAATCCTGTGTGCTTATAATCCTTGGTTGGTTAATCCTGTGTGTTTGGTTAATCCTGCCTGCGTGGTCAATCCTACAGACTGGGGTTAATTCTGGTCCATCCTACGTGCTTGGCTAATGCTGCCTTACTTGGTTTGTCTGGCCCTAGGTGTGATTTGACTAATGTCTAGCATTATATTTTCCATTGCGGGTATTGCTTGATCATTTCCAGTGTAACTTTAATATTAAGAATTGAACGTATTAGGGATAAGGTTGTTGCGCTTAAACTGCAGCCTGTGGGTGTGTATGTATAGCTATAAACCTCTATTAGTTGCTCCCCGGCCATTACACTCACATATGACTTCACGGTATAATTTCAGAAGGATAGCTAAAGCCGTTGCAGCTAAGTTTGAGAAATGGTCTCTGGAACCGAACCAGACATATATCTGTATTAACTAAGCACCGGTGGTCTTAAACCTTGGAATGTTCTCCCACACCATTATCTGCCTTACCCAGGACTCTACACGCAGAGTAGGACCAGCTAGCTCCAGAATCCAGCTGTCGGCCTCCTTATGCGGGAATTCCTTTTTAACAGGGTCTCAGATGCCCCAGGCACCCTAACCTTTCTGCTCTCTACTAGCGTGTATGAAGCCGTTCTAGCGGAGATATTAAATCACCTAATGCTATAGAGGATAACCTACCTTGTCATCCTTGGAGTTCACGTAATAGCCCTTCTGATAACGTTAAGCCAGGCCATTTAAATGCCTTAAGCCAGCCTTTTACTAAGCTAGGTGATAGTAAGGACCCTTTTTGTTCCGCTTGAAGTATAGGTTAAGGAACTCTCTATTATTACTCAGCTAACGAAGGTGATAGTGAGGGTGGTGAAGGTGAACTACTTAACGCTAAATATGCTATATAACTGTCCCTCACTTAAGCACCTGTCTGCTTATAACGTATTATTAGTTACCGTTAACACTGTAATGACGACGATGGGGAGGACTATAGTCCTGTTATTAATAATAATGCTAAGCACAGCCAGGATAATATTAAGTTGTAACGATATAAGTGCTGTAAGTTAAGCACCTTAACCCTTGTAGCTAGTGGAACAGCTGTTTAGTAGCAGACGTATTAATTTGGTCCCTAACCGATTTTAGGAAACGGGAGTGTAGTAGCTGCTTATATCTTTTATATTAAAGACTGATAATAGGAGGATACTTATAATATTATAAAGCCAGGACGTAACTACTAAGCTAGCTTAATTACAGTCTGGGCACCAGTGTCTCCTAATTCGATAGGTATTTACCAGGCTTTAAAAGCCCCCGTCGTTATTGCTGCGTATATGTGAGACACTTACTTTATGAGGGACCCCTATTAGTAGATCTTAAAGCTCTAGAGTATATAAACTCCCTCTTGCCCCTCCTCCCTTTTCCTTTCTCCTTATCCTTTATTTTTTTCTCTCCTTTAAAGCCTGATAAACCAGCCACTTAACTAGCGACCTTGGTTTTTAACGTTTCGTGGCCATTCCTACTCCTCCCACGTATTAAGAGTCACCGCCAGAAGGCCGTTCGCCGCTACCTTAGTATAAAATGGCCATCATCTATATGCTACTAAGCGACTGTCTTTACCTGTAAAGCATTATAAGCCTATTTAGTGCCGCATCTAAGGTTATAACCGTTACAGGGGCTGGTATTAGTATAAATACAGGTATTCTTGTACGTATTCCCGCTTCCCTTCCTGCCTATCTCTTACTAAACTTAGGACTTTTAATTAGAAACTGGTATTTATTCCCTTGGCTATCGTTCCCTCTTTTACTTGTTAGTTCTTTATAATCTGGAAACGACGCCTCTCTTCTACCGTAACATTATTAAGATGTGTCAGACTGATAAGGACGTTATATTAATAATAACATATCGCTTTATTCTTAGTTTGCGTGATGCTGGTAAGCTGGTTTGGGATTATATTTAAAACATCGACTGTCTGGAAAAGAAGGTTGGCCTCACTACAGATCTGTATAAGGGGCCTGGAAGCCGATCTTGTTTCCACAGGAAGTATCGGTTCAAACATAAGCCGCGACTTTAAGGCAAGAATAGAGGTGTCGAATGTGTTCTTCTCCATAGATCTCTCTGCCGTTTGCGATGTTTTAACTGTCCTGGCACTTATAGCTGGGACGAGTGTGGCTGAGAAATGGAGACTCTGGTGGGACAGGAGCCTCTATGTCCTGCCTGTGCTGAGATATCCGACGCCAGAATAATAGTGGGGAAACGTGTGACTGTAATTGGAACGCTTCGACCTGATATTGTGCTTTACGACGAATAGGATCTGCGGGCTGACTTAATCTCCGCTACTGTCCGGCATGACCTGTTACTACTCCCAGACCTCCTTCTTATTATAGGCACGAGCCTTATAATGAAAGGGTTTAAGGCTGGCCGTTGCGGTGTGGAGTGGTCTGGTCCTGTACCCGTAGCCAGCCTGCTGCCTGCTGCCTAGCCCCCTGAGAAGTCGTATTAATGTAATAAGCGCCAGCCGTTCTGACTAACCTTTGACGGCAGGTAAGGCAGCCTGAAAAGAATTTATGGTAATGATGGAATTTTAAAAGAGGGGTTAAGCATTTAGTGAAGGACTTTATAAAGGTTATTTATAAACGGGGAGGAAAAGTGGTGTTTGTGAGCTTTACAGAACTAGTTAAGAGCTGGGACGGAGTGATTGATTATTAGGTTAAGTGGGATTGCGACGCTTGGGTGTGAGATTTGATAGGCCGCCAGCCGGAACTTTGCTCTGGCTTGATGTTAAAGGTGCTGACAGAACCTAAAGACGGTAAGTAGGTGAGGGTGATGGCTTCTGGTGGGTATGAGAGGGGATAGGGAAGCAGCTGATATAATCCCATCGATTTTACGTTTAGCTAGATAGAGTAATGTCTGGTTGTCTTAGCCGCTATTTATGCTGAATTTGGCACGATAGTGTGGAGGTCACTTTATATAGACTTAGTTTCTAACCTAAAAAGGTGCAGTGATATGGCAGACGGCTCTTGACGGTGAGTTGGTATAAACTGTGTTATTCTAGATTAACTTGAGTTAAAGTACATATAATTAAATTAATGTAACAGACTGCCTAAGAAGAACGTAATATAGTAACCCTACTTTACATTTGAGTTTAGGAAAAGATAGTTTGCTTGAGATTAAGAGAGAAATTAAAGTGAAATGTTAGAAAACAGGAATCTAATAGAGATATAAGCTGTGGATTATCTGAATATTATTAAGAGAGCGGCCCTTATAATGCTACTCTGGCTGAGGTTTAGGCTTAGGTTCGGGCTTGGACTTGTCGCAAGAAATTTCCCGTATATATTGCGGGAAGGGTAAACCTGCTTTCTCTCTCTCCTCTTTAATTATCTTGTCCACTCGTTTTAATTTAAATTTCCCTTCTTAACGTCCCTTTTTATAGACGCTTATATATATCGCTTATTTTTCCTGTGCCTTTAGTCTTAAGATTCGCGGCTTATAAGACGTACAGTTTTGAAATCACTTTTTACTTACTCTTAACATGATGGAAACCCTCTCTCTTGATAATTAGACTTTTTACACTCCCATCTTGGGTGGCATATTAAACCCTTACGAGTCACAGTGTTTTGGCCTGAGATATAGAGCTTTTTACAGCTACCTTTTGAAGTCTTTTATATGAAACTTGCCTTAGTATTATTAGGATGAGTTATTTCTCCTCCCTTGTGGTTGCGGGTTATCTTATTCGACTAGTAATGGAACTGTTATTATTTGGCTTGAGATCTACCAGCGTATAGAGGCTTGGAATAGTACGAAGGTATTATTATGTGTTTTTAAATCCATTTAGATTAACCTATACGTCCAGCTTATTATAGAATGGATAAGCAGCAAACCTTCACTGAAGCAATCTTTTAACGAAGCAATCGTCTAACGAAGTAATTATGGCCTGCCTAGACTGTCACTTCGATTATAATAAGTAGAAAAACGCACTTAACTAGCTGAAACTTATTAAAAAAAACAGCCTTTAAAAATTAACGAAAAAGAATACTAGAAGGGAAAATAGTTAACCTGGTATAAGTAGTTGAATAACCTTTAAAAAGCTTTTAAGCCAGCATTGGAGTTAGAGCCAGCCGAGGATTCATTGATGGCTTCACGCGCTACACCTGGGTGAGGTAAGCCGTCTTTAGCTCTTTGATTAACGACTAGTTGATTTATGTTCTCTGATGGAAAGCCTGCTTTCACTGTGGTTTGAACCCAGGCTGTTATCCATCGCTTGTCTTTGTCCTTCGTCTTTATATACCTAATAGCGTAATATCTCGGCCACTTGATTTTTTTCGACCTTTGGTCTTGACGTGGCGGTCTTGCGTAAGTGAAGTGATTTAGTTTGAAATCCTTCCACTGACAGTCCTTAAGACTTGCTGGTTTAGAGACCTTTAGAAATCTGTCTGGTGTACCGGCTTTGAAGTTCTGGGTTTCCTTAGGATGTTTTGTCTGTTTGAAAAGATTATACCTTTTGTTAGAGAAGACGGCGTCCGATTCCGGATCTACTATTTTCGGTATTAAGACGTTGAGAAAACCATTAAAGGCATATTTTATTTTCCCCTTAACTCGCTTGTCGCCTTGGTTATGGTTGTGAACCCATATTACGTCGAAATCTTTTACTACCTTAGCCTTTTTGGGCCTGGATGGTACAGTTACCCGGTCCTGAGCTGGAGTTTTGCTTAGACGCCTACTTACACCACGACTATCTGTTGACTTTACTGTTTAAGGATGTCTGATCTGGTAGGCGTTTTGTCGTGCGTGTATATCCTTATCGCTAAAGAAATCTTTATCTATAGCTGGTAAGATCTCTGGGCACGTTCTTATAAAGTCCTGTGTAAGGCTGTTCGTTAACTTGCTGGTTAGGATGCTGGTATTCTGGAAACCGAATTCCACTATAAACTTCACATTAGCCTAGTTACAGCTAATAATGGGGTAACTTGATCTGATTATATTCTAATGGGGTGTGCCTTTTTTAATAGTTCTATCTTTAACTAGTGCTGTGAATTTCGGCTATAGCTTCTTAGGCGTGTTATTAGGATCCCCAGGAGGTAGCCCTCCCCCTCTCCCTCTCTGTCCACCTCCTGTTGGGGGAGGGGGAGGGTGAGCGTTATATTGGGTAATGAATTTTTTAAGAGCAGCCTTGGCGCTAGTGGAATCATTGTCTTTCCACGTTTCTGGATATTCTAATACGTCTAGGTGTGCAGCTGCTACGTCTTTGATCGCTTGTAATATTTCAGCTAAGTAATCGAGAGGTACGACATCCTTTTAGAACGATTGGAGTTACTGCGCTAAGGCCCTTAGATCATCGTCGTCTTTCTGGAAAGGATATTTCTGTATAAGGGCTGTTACGGTGTTATTGAACTAAGCGCCCTGCTTTTTCTAGTTTGCGAGAATCTTGTTTTTTGTAAATCTCTCTTGCGTATTGGTGTCCTGAAGTGGAATGGCTGGATTAGGATATAAGTATTTGAGATGTGTATGTACTTTGTCCTGATCTTTGTAATTTTTAGCATTGTCTATTAGCGCATTAAACGTAGCTAGGAGCCTGTGAATATCTATGTTCTGAGCAGCCTTGGAGATTTCGGACATGGTAGTGGAGTTAGTATTTGTTGGTGTGGTTTGAGATAACAGTTTAAGATGGTGGTTTAAGTTATAAGTTTAAGATAGTCTGAGAATTTAATATTTAAGATTGTTAAGTGGTTCTTGTATTTATATTACAGAGAATAGAAGCTGAAGTTACGGTTGTGTAGTATGTGGCTGGGATTGTGGTGTTGGATAGAAGTTAGGAGTCTGGAGAGTGTATCTGAGACTATGGCCTTTATAATTAAAGTATAAATATCGAAAACGAACTATTAAATGTAAATGATGTGTAAAGTTTAAACTCTCCCGTAGTCATGGACGTTGTAATTATTTCCACAGTATTGGGAGCGATCGCTTTGTATCTAGTCTATAGATTGCTCCGGCTGCTCCAATGTATTAAAGCGGTCCGCTGTCTGGAACGGCGCTTCTAGTACCTTGTAGTTTGGAACACTGGAATCACTTGGCTAGGGGCAATTCTTATCTCTTTATATTTATTTGTTAATAGCTTTATCTTAGTGCTCTTGTGGAACGAGCTAGAGAGGTAGGTAGGTATTGGAGCTGTGATTAACTTAATACTACTCTTCCTTAGTGGGTGTAGAAACATTATTATTTATTACTTCGGCCTTAATGCATATAAATTAGTCTATTGCGTTATTGGATTTGCTGTGATTATTAAAGGATTACTGCACGCTGCACTCGCTTTTAAAAGGACCTAATTGCGTACGTTGCCTTAAGAATACCTTGTAAGCACCTAAACCTGATAAATGGATGGTTTCTGACCTTTACAGGCTGGCTTGTCACTTTTATTAATGTTTATGACCTCCACTCCTGTTATGTTCCAGTGGCTCCGCCGTATCACTGACGTTACTGGTTGGTGGCTGGCCTATCTTCTTTTTGCTATTGCTAGCGTCGTGGGCATGGCCGGCTACCTTGGTGTGGCTCACCCCGTTGCCGATGCAAGCCTATTTGCTGTAGTGGCTGTTTATTATAGTGGTGCACTTTGGATCTTGGGGACAGGATACTGATATGTAAGGTGACATCGGACATTAGTAAACATCGTTAGCGATATAAGCCACTTAGAATCCATAAAGTTTGTTATGTGATGCAGCCATTAGATTTCGGCCTTCCCCGGGTGTTACTTTTACGTCTATTACCCACGCTAGTATGGTTTTAGGTCGCTGCACTTTAATATGTTTGTTGATAGCCTCCCTCTCACTCTTGCTTAGATTCCTGAGGTTAGCAGTGACTTATTGGGGGGGAGGGACCTTACCTTTATTGTAACGTATAATAGTTGGATATTAAAGTTTATGCTGTTCCGTGGTATTGAGAAGAAGCTTGGTGTTGAGAAGAAGCTATTGTTAGACGGGCCTTATGGGAGAGATATAAATGTTACATCACGTACTATAATGGTGCTTGTAGTGTGAGGGCCTGGTATTATTGGTCTCCTCTCTTTCGCTTGCTATTAAGTTAATTGAGAAAAGAAGATGGGGTCCTGAAAAGAAAAGTGTAGAGTGGATATACTCTGGGTATTAGATTATATAGGCTAGTAAGATATAGTTAGAGATAAGCTTTCGGAGTTGCAGAAAATAGATTAAGACAGCGTACGTAAGCACCCTTAAGACGTTAGCTTTGCTAACAGTATGTAAGAATACAGTTGTTTAGCTTCTTTATCTGTTATGCACGGATAAAAAAAAGGTGAAACTACTATTTAAGGTAAGTGGGGAGTATTAGCAGGTATTTTATGAAGATGAATATAAAACTCGCATCTTGCTTCTAATGTGTGATTGCCTGTCTGAGAATTGTATTGTTATTAGTATGTTATCCTTACTATACAGGGTACCCGACCTAAAAACGTTAACTGAATTAACCCAGCTTACGGTGACTTAACTTTTAGCGCTGTTATTTATAGGGAAATAGCTGTAAAGGTTAAGCCAGCTGTAAAGTTTACTGAGGTGTAATACCGCCCTTATTAAAGGTCAGGCAGGATGGTAGACGAAGAAAAGACTGTAGTGTTAAAGATAGGCACTAACTAATAAGTAAATAAGTGAGTGGTTTGGGAAAGCGTTAATATTCTATGTGAAGGGGAGGGGGAGTTTGAGGAAATTGAAATATTGCCGGTTAGCTGGTTGCGGGTTTGAAATTAGAAAGCCGTAAGCCTGGCTGACGGCTGGTTAGCCTGGTAGCTGGCGTTTCATTTAGATAATATGTTGACCCCCAGTACCATATATTGAAAATTATCTTTATTGCCTTAAAAGTTTCCGCTTTAATGTACTTTTAAGCTGACGCTTTAAATTACCGCTAAAGATGAGGAAACTAATTAGTATCATCTAGGTGCTGATTAATGCCTTTGATTTCATTCCTGGTGTTAGGAGGGAGTTGCACAGCCTAATTGTTGATGAGCTAGCGCATCTCTTTCAGTGAGTAAGATGTCGTTTAAAAAAGTGGGAACATTATGTTAAGGGATCTATTAACTTTGGGACATACTGTGAAATTCTTGCAGCTCTGAAGTTTTCCTGCTAGCAGCTTTAAGAGACAGCTAGAAGAGGGCCTACGTATTATAAGGTCTCCTTACCCTTAAAGTCTATTATTTGCCTAAATGGTAAGTATTGACTTGCTGTAGCGAATAGAGAGTTTGGGAAGCGTTACTTTTGGACAGTTTGGCTGTATTATCTAATAGGTAGGAGTGAGGTAGAACTTGCTGTAGCCGAGCTGATGTGTAGTAGATAAAGATGATCACCTCCTTGACGTGTAAATAAGTGGTTTCCTTTATTAAACACGGTAGTTGGATGGAGAGATTTACTAGATATTGTGGTGTTATTACTACTGATGTGGTAAAAACACTGACCCTTTATGGACACAGCTGTCGCCGTGTAAAGACAAACATCTGAATATGCTTACACGAATTCTAACCGATAAGGGTCCGCTAAGGTATAAATATTAGGGGATTCTTAATGCCTTGGATTTGGTAGTCTTACTTCCTGCCTTACGATGTGGGATGCTTCTTGGTAACTGGTATAAGATATTAAAACTAGGTTGCCTAGAGCCAGTAATACATTACTTTACCTATATTCGCAAATAATGGGCAGTGATTGCTAAAGACGTCCTAGCATTTTGCGCAGACTTTGGTGACGTTAAAAATTTAAAGTTTTTAGCCCCTTTGATTCCTGAAGATTGGAGTTAAATTTGTCGCATGATGAAAGGACATCTGATATTTCGAGATGTTAACGACCTTGCATTGAGAAAGAAGATTTTACGTAATATCTTATTTATTGAAGGAATTATTACGAGCCTGAAGATGTTCTATATTAATATAAATTACCTTGAGGTTGCTTTAGATATTTTAAGGGAGTATATTATGGAGGACGGGGAGACGGAGTATCACACGCTATTTTAGAATTTAGCCGCATATTGGGATTATAGAAAGGCAGTTGTGGAGTATAAGGAAGGGCATTTTCACCGTCTGGATACTACCCACTTTAAGATCGCCGTTGTGTAATTTATCCTCTTTATATTACGGCATTTCCCGTACCTGTTGAATGTATAACCACTTTAAGATAAGTGGGGGGTAAGAGCGGTTGTTGCCGAGGTTGATGACTATTTTCTCTTTTTACTTTATACTTTAGCATATAAGTTAGGGTTCTCCACCTTAAAGATCCATCGCAGAGTTAACTAGAGATGCGTGCTTTCTTAGCCACGAAAATTTATTATTAATAAGTATTATTGGAAGTGGAGAGGGGGAAAACCACCAATACGGGCTTTTCTCGATTTAGAGACAGATTCTTTTTTGCTTAAGCTCTTAACAGTATTAAGAGACAGAGATAGCTTGTTGTTTGTGTAAGCTGATTTTATAATAGCGTTCTTTAGAGGGATCTCGTACGTTCAGGTTAAAGAAATAACACCTGGCTTTAGGTTCACGTCTCCTAGCTAATCTTAGCACATAGTAACTGCTTATGGGGAACAGTCCTTATCTAATGTCTTAGAAAGTGAAAGGCATTTTACAACGCGCTGGGACAGCACTGATGGAAGTGGGGCGTCTCCAATTGTAAGCTACTCTCTAGACACAGCTGTATATCCGACTCTGCTTAGTATTTTTAACGAATTAATTCCCAGCAGAGAGCAAGCTTTATATAACCCACCACTATCTCTTATCCTACTTAAAGAGCTACTAACCAGTCTACTATTAACTTAAAGCTGAGAGCAGGCTTTATATTATCTACTATTATCCATTAATTTATAACTAAATTAAAGCCGGGAATAGGTATTACATAGCCTATTATGGTGGGAGCGGTACTTGAAGCTGCAGCAGCAGACCTTATGCGCTCCGCTCCCGCGCCCACTATCGGCAACGTACCCCTCCCCTCCCCTTACTAATCCACTTAAAGGGCCACCTACTATTTTACAAATAAGTTAAAGTTGGGAGTAAGCTTTATATTGTTTACTACTATTTACTAGTTTAAAACTAAGTTAAAGCCGGGAACAGGCATTATATAGCCCGCCACTATCCACTAGTCCACTATTAACCTAAAGCCGGGAGTAGGCTTTATATCATCCACTATTATCTGCTGGTTTATAACTAAATTAAAGCTGGGAATAGGCATTATATAACCCACTATTATCTCCTTATCCACTTAAAGAATAACTTATTAGTCTATAACTAGGATAAAGTCGGGAGCGGGCTCTATATCGTCCATTATTATCTACTAGTTTATAACTAAATTAAAGCCGGGAACAGGTATTATATAACCCACTATTATCTCCTAGTCCATTAAGAGACCCGCTAACCAGTCTACTATTAACTTAAAGCCGGGAGCAGGCTCTGTATTATCTATTATTATCCACCAGTTTATAATTAAACTAAAGCTGGGAACAGGCACTATATAACCCACTGCTATCTCCTCATCCACTTAAAGAACCACTTACTAGTTTATAACCAGGATAAAGTTGGGAGTGGGCTCTATATTGTCCACTATTATCCATATAACTAACCCAGTCTTCCTAATCCCTTTATCCTCCTTATTCTATTTCCTCTTTATCTTCTCCCTTTTCTCGTAGCCTAACTTACAACTTAATAAGCCAGTTTAAACTATTATTTAAAATCTTATAACTAATACTATTAGTATTATTAAAGCGATCATCCCCTAAAGCTGAGAGCCTTATAAAGCGATAGAAGCAATATCAGAGCTAACTTTCAGATCTTGATAATCAGACAGCTGATAATAAGCAGCTTCCCTACAGTCTGCCTAACTTTATAGCAGAAACCTTGGCCTGGGGTAGGGATTTGATAGGATAGAGATATGTGTGAACTAACGACGTCAGTTCTTAAGCAAATACATAATTAAGTAATGTAAGACCACGTGAGGGGATTAATCATTTAAGGGACGAGTATATATATCAGCAGAAGATTATGTGGTAACGGCATTTTCTGCAGGCCTGTGGAGGTTCCGACCCACCTTTGATGGAGTCGTTCTTAGCTGAACAGGGGTAAATCTTTGACGTGTATGGAAAAAACCATGAGGAGTTATTAAAGAGCACGTTTATATCTGAATAAGAGAAGATTTATAACCAGTTCTGAAATTTCTGGCAGGTAGATCCAGGGCCAGATTATGGATAATTGCCCGACCGCCCTAGCTTGAGGGAGGAGTTTCTAGCCTTATAAGAGGATCTTTACTAATAATACCCCAGCCTACGCCTAAAGTTGCTTAAGAAGGAAAAGCGCCTATCTGGCTTGAGCGGGTTATCAATTATAGAAGAGGAGGCGCCTAAGGAGGCCATTGACCCATGGGCATATCGGGACCTATATAAAAAGTGCTAGAGGTTGCAGTGAGGACTCTAGTTTAATTAGAGGGGCTGAATGGTCTGTGCGCTTTGTGTAACCACTATTTGTGAGAGCTGCGCTCTCTTTTACTGTTTTAGTTCTTTGTAATATTTTAATAATAACTATACTTATAAATAATTATAATTTTATATGTGATTTCTAATGTGCTGTTATAAGCAGGATATTAATTAAATTTAAAGGCTGAGTGTAAGGGAAAAAGATTCTTTAATATTCCTTCCCTGAATGTCGTGTCGCTAATAACGAATTCACTTTAACCTTTAGAATTGTAATGTTAGTTAGTTATCCCCGTTGCTAGTGTATTGTCTTTGCTAAGTCTTATAAGGTTACCGGCAAGAGTAAGTTATATAGCGTCTCTGATGTAAGGATTCTTTCCCGAGTTGTCCAGCTTCTGTCATGCCCTACTAGGGCGTGGCAGACGTCCATTTTTGCCCATTTTAATTTTGGCCGGTCTTCACTAGAAGCTGTCGATGAGGTTAAGGTAAGATATACTCTTCTCTCTCTTTTATAAGTTACTTTTGGGATGATGGCTAGTAACTTAATTAAGCATTAAAATTTTCAACGGAGTTTAATAGAACGCGTTACTTTAATCTTTATTACCTTACTTAGCGTGCCATTGTAATATCTTTACCTTAGGAATTACAAGTTTAAGGCTTTAGATACATATAAAGAGTTGCCTATTCTCCCTGTCCTTTAAACATTTAGGGCACTAAAAACCTAAGCCTATCAATTAGCCTTAGGCTTACCGGGCCCGCTTTTCCCTTTTCTATCCTGCTTTCCCACCTTTGACCGAGTAAATACGGCATTTAAGTATAAATTAATGGCCTGTAATGTACGTACTGCTATTTGTCAGCTTTGTTAAGAGTAATACGGTTATAACTTACAGTTAAAATCCTTCTGAGCATCCCACAGCCTCTTATCCTAGTAAGAATAGTTACAGTTATTAATAAGGCTCTTTATATGAGCTCGCTGGAGTTTTGTGTATATGTATGGGGCCTTACTGCGGACGGAGTTGTCGTTCTTTATCTTTCGAGCCTTTTTATAACGCCTTTTAAAGTAATCTGACGTAAATCTTACGACTGTGGCCACGGTGGCGGGTGCTAAGATAACAAGTGGGTTTATCGCCATTTTAAAGCAATCTGCTTGATAAACTTTAAGGTTTATGCAGTGTTACTAAGGGGGTTGATAGTTAGCTCCGCCACTTTTATTGCTAATCGGTCTTCTTAAACCCAGTTGCACCGTTTTTTAACTTAAAGCTTATAGCCTGGAAAATCGGTTTGACTGCATAGTGTTAGCATGACTATAAGATAAACCGGGGAACATACTTAGAGTAGCTTTTAAGAAAAGAAACGCTTGGTATGCAGATTTTTTCTGGTAGCGAGAGCGGTTTGTGGGGGTAGGGAGTCCTGGGGTGGAGCACAGGCCTATATAGCTGTGGGAACCGATCTGGCTGAAGATGAAGGTGGCTATTTCGCTGTATTATGAGAGATTGAGAGAAATGGAATATCTATTAAAATTATGTTAGTTTAGGACTTTATATTCTTAGGTATGTGAGTGACCTTACTTATAGTCTGTTATTTTAGCTGTTGCCGTAAGCCCGGATCCTGGCAGCGTATTGCTGAGGGTATCACCTTAAGTGGTCTGTGTGGCTACACTGCGCAGCCACATCTTGAATCCAGGGGCCTGGCCTCTGGATTCCCTTTTTCTTCTCTTCACCTTATAATAATTTACTCACTACCTATTACACGGTTAGGGTTAGGCTGGGTTGGTATAGCTAGGTGTGAAATTGGCGTCTGGTCGCCTGCGCTTTTCTTGAATGATATGGGCGTATGGATGCGCTGACAGCTGTATGGATTGGTTTTATTCACATGTTGTACTTTTAAGCCTAATGATCTTAAATTCTCCACATTTATGAGTATATTTGATAATAAGCTGTAAGGTAAAGATAGTCCATCTGTCTTGTGCTTGCCGATTAGGTAAGCCTAATAATTATTGGAATCTCGCGTGCTTATATGAGCTGTAAGTTAACCCTGCCCACTAGTTTTTAAGCAGACCTTGTCTAGTGGTGGGAATGAGTATGACTACACCTAGTCTGGTAACGTAGCTTGCTAGACCTGTGCTGTCCCTTATTTAGAACATTATAATTAGTAGACTTGAGGGAAGATTTAATTAGATATATAGATGTTTTAACCCTGATAGAGGACTGTGCTTAGCCTTGAGAGTAATTATTTAGTGAACAGTATTATATATACTGAAGTTATTTTTCTAAATTAGATATTAAAAAGAAGCGTGTTAAGCTACTGTTGTAATCTGTTCTTCGCTTGCCTATGGATGAATTGTGATCACTTATAAACGGTTAATACTAACTAGCATAGCAGAATTCTAACTTACCTTACGCTGTTTATATGCACTGATGTATATATATTTAGTAATTGTATAATATAGTGCTGTATTAGTTGCTTGATATAAGAGAATCTTAAGCAATGCTATAGTAGGTAAAACAGTTAATTGAAATGCTAGACTGCGATGTACTCTTGACCTAGCGATTATATTAAGCGGCCATTCCAGAGCCAGTAATGCTAAGCTAGTAAGCAAGCTTGCTGTTTGTAGTACAGGTGCCGGCTTAACTAATGGATCTAATGTCTTGGTTAAAAAGTCCCAGAAGATCTTCGGCCAGATGTAACATTTGATAACAGTTAAAATATGATTTACTAACTTAGTAAGCTGCTGATAAGTTAAATATTTAACTGACTTACAGCTCGCTGCAGTTATTGTAATAAGTCGAGCCTAGTAAGACTAGATTGTTTTCCCTATTTTTACTTTTTAAGGCTTTAGAAGTGAATATAACTAAAATTATTCTATTTAACCTATTTTAAAATAATTAGGAAAGCTATATAAGCTGGGACTATGGCTATGTTAAGATGGTGGTACAGAAGCCAGGATTGTGGCCAACATTAAGATCGTGGTACAGGAGCTAGGATTATACGTAAACACTTATGTCGAAAATCCTAAAAATAATTCTAAGACTCTAGGCTGCAGGATATCTTGCCACCCTCCTCCGAGACAAGTCCTACTTAACTTACCCGCCTTGCGCTACACTTCTGTGTCAGCTAGTCAGATATGGTAAATATAGGTAACTTTAAAGTAGAGTAGGTAGCCTTAGATAAGAAGACGGGTAATTTTCCTTCCAGTCCATTATATTAATCTTTATATGAAAGTATTATATTATAAGTTTAAATGATACTGTCGTTTTATAGCTTTTAATATCTTTATATGATAGCACTACTTTAGTTTCTATATCTTAGTTGAAACGGGAACGAGTATAATACTTTAAATGTAACTAAGTGTGGAAGCGATTAGTAGGCAGCTGAACACTTACTCCCTATTGGCTTACCCTTCACTTATCTTGAAAGTAACTGACACTTCCCACAAGCACCTGCACCCCCCTATTAAGCTTAACCTGCATCTTATTAAACTGCTCCTTAATCGCATTCCCTTCTGTATCCTACGCCTGGTAGGTAACCTTACTGGCGTCCTGTCCTGCCTGTAACCCCTTGACATTATTGACGGCCAGTCCTATTATAGATTTGTTGACGGTGCGGGTACTAGGGACGGGGATCTGAAAGTTGGTAAGGGCCTTATTCCTGTCGATGTTAAAGAGGAGGGTTGCTGTAAGTTTTAAATCTCCGACTAACTGGGGAGGTGGTCTTACAGGAAGGAAGGCTTCGGGAGGGGAGGTAACAGGTGGTGAGCTGGGGATTCTGCTGGGTGTACCGGGTGCGGCGCCGCAGCTAGAACCTGTAGGAATGTGGCTGGTGTAAGTGAGGGTGAGGGTTGTTATAAGAGATAGGAAGAAGGTTGCCTTCATCTTTTAGGCTGGAGTTGAGTTGGTGGAGTTGTGAAGTTGATGAAGGTTATGAGAGAGATGGCTTAGAGTTTGTTGAAACTTTAAGGTTTTTAGGAGAATGAGATTAAACGTAATTATTAACAGTTATTAAGTGATTATTAACAGTGTTTGCTGCTACAGTGTTACTAAGTAGTATGTTGAGAAGTATGAGGTGGGAAGTTGACTTGACTTTATAGAGTTGGTAAAGTTTTGTTAGCGGTTTTAATTTAGTATAAGTGATAATGAGCCTTAAAATAGACATAAAGAGTGGCTCTTTGATAATTTCATTGTAGTGATTTCGTTGTGGTGGGTTTGCGTTTTCCTAATGTTGGCCACAATCCTAGCTCCTGTACTATCTTGATGTTAGTTATAACCCTAGCCCCTATTAATATCCTGGCGCTAGCTATGATCCCGGCTTCTGTGATGATTTCGCTGTGGTGATTTCGCTGTGATGATTTCGTTGTGGTGGGTTTGCTGTGTTTACCTAATGTTGGCCACAATCTTGGCTCCTGTACCATCTTGATGTTGGCTATAACCCTGGCCCCTGTTCCACTATCTTGGCGCTGGCCATGATCCTGGCTTCTGTGATGCTTTCGCTGTGGTGATTTCGCTGTGGTGGTTTTACTGTGTTTTTTAACGTTGGCCCTTAGAGTTTTAGGGTGTTTAATGTGGGGGTAGATGCTA
>Ga0247758_1000068_pt1 | contig 72306 bp, 75 predicted proteins | sample UWRJL156409C4_FD_180950 | JGI IMG/M metagenome (GOLD analysis project Ga0247758, IMG submission 180950) | Plant litter microbial communities from Arlington Agricultural Research Station in Wisconsin, United States - UWRJ-L156-409C-4 | ecosystem: Environmental > Terrestrial > Plant litter >... | reverse complement strand
GGGGGGTGGGGGCGGAGGGTGGGGGGAGAGGTGGGGTGGGGGGGGGGGGGGGGGGGGGGGGGGGGGGGGGGGGGGGGGGGGGGGGGGGGGGGGGGGGGGGGGGGAGGGGGGAGGAGGGGGGGGGGGGGGGGGGGGGTGGGGGGGGAGGGGGAGGGGGGGGGGAGGGGGGGGGGGGAGAGGGAGGGGTCGATGGCGTCGATGATGAAAAAGGAACCGTCGGCTAGGGAGCGCCGGGGGCTGGCTAGAGCTGAGGGGGTGTTAGCTTTTTGTTTTTGTTTTCTTTGTTTAGGTGGTGGGAATCGGGAGGTACCGAAGTAGACTGTCAGCATGCTGAAGAGGAAGAGGTTGACTTTGTCGTCGAGGCTGTCGATGCCCGAGGGGGCGATGAAACGCATGGCAGAGCGGGCTGCGCGTTGGTGGAGGACGATGCCCTGCGCGGTGTAGAAGTCGCGTCTATCGGGGCGGTGGTAGGCGAGGTGCAGGGCGCTGATGGCCAGTACGGCGCGCATGATGTAGTCGCATCGTAGGCCGATTTCGACGACGGTCACGCGCCAGAAATCGCATACGCCTGAGTCGGCGGCGAGGGTTGAGTAGGTTTGGGTGGTGAAGTTGTGGAGGAGTTCGAGTTCGAGCAGGGGAAGGTCGTCATGTTCCAGGTCAGCAGGACTTGCTGCTGTGGGTAGGGAGACACTGGAGAGGGGGCTTGTGGGTGAGAGGTATGTAGGTGAGTGTGTTTTCGGGGCTCTGGTGCCAGCCCTGGGCTTACTGACGGGAGGGGCTGGTGGCTTGCCCAGGAGAAAGGAGCAATTGACGCCATAGGTAATGCAGTTAAGACAGGCTGGGTGCCTTTCGTCGCACTGGGGTACGTGTCAGAAGGTAAACACAGGGATATACGGATATATGTGGAACTCACCTTGACCTTCCTGGCCTTACACGTCGTGCAGCCAGTGCGGCTCTTTCTGTGCGCCCTCCTGGGGTATTGGGGGAGCGGAGACGGAGAGTCCAGACCTATGGAGCTCCCAACGGCCAGCAACGGAAGGTCTCGGCTGCCACCTGGCTCGGGTACTGGTGCCCGTTCAGACATGATGATGCAGCCGAGCCGTATACGTAATGTCTTGCTGTCTTTCTGCTGGTGGCCAAAGCAGTTAGCTTAAGGGGCGAAACTTAGAACGGCCAGCAGGTCATCCATAATTATTGACACAGGGCCCTGCCCTGCACAAACCGCACCGCCAACGGCTCTAGCATTTCCAGTCGCGCATATCAAAAGATGCAAGCGGCGACACCAGCTTCCCGGTCTCTCGACCTCAAATCACATGTTGGTCGGGCCTTGGGCAAGCAAACATACCACAACTCGTCATGTGTCGGGAAAGCTGACTGGGTCGGGAAGGGCCGACGAGCTTGAACGGCGGGGATTGAATCGGTGTCGGAATCGGTGTCCCAGAGACCAACCAATGCAGGTTGATGAATTGTGCGTCGACTCGTCTAGAACGCGGCACATGTGTTGGGATGAACTCGCCCGCAGGTCGGACGCGATCCGATCAAACCGTTGCCAGTTGGACAAACGTGCTGCCTGTCCGGGACGATCCGAGATCACCGAAGTTCCCGGGTTTTTGGGGGATCCGGCTTGGCGGGACACACCCCTCTGCCGTGCATTTAATCGCGTTCGGACTTCTAGCTCTGAGCGACCAATCCGGAACGAATCGGGACGTTGTTTGCTCTGTCATTCTTCCCACCCCAGGGGTTAGCACAGTCGGATTCGCATTGTCAGCGCTGCGGCTCCTTTCGCGACCCCCAGAACGGCTAGGCCCGCCGCGCTAGCATCCTCCAGCTTTGACAACATCCACTCTGGCCGCCCACGGGGGGAGCCAACGCCCCAGAGCAGCCTATCCCCGCCCAGCGCTCAGGCGCAGCGGGTAAACCGCCCAGGATGCCCTAGATGGTGTGCTCGTGTAGTCAGCGCATGAAAGACTGCGCTCAAACTACTTATCAACGTCGCACCCGCCGCAGAGCTTTCCGTGTGATTTTCCTGCGTTTTCTCCCATCGCGCTCTCCAATTGATACCACGCCGATCCGCCGACACGGACCCGGAAACCCCGCCCGGATCACCCGACCCGTATTTCGGCGTCTTCGGCGGCAGCCATGGCGACCAACTCCACCCGGCCATTCCGGCCAAGCTACGACACATGTAAAGCGGGCGTGTCGGAGGTCTGCCCCGTTCGAGCCACAACGCTCGGGTACTACCCCAATGAAGGCGTCAACGCCTTCCTCGCCGCCGTCTTCGGGCTCTCCATGGTCGTGACCCTCGTCATCGGCGTCTGGAAGCGCACCTGGGCGTACTCCCTCGCCGTCGGCGCGGGATGCGCTCTCGAACTAGCCGGTTACGCCAGTCGCGTCACGCTCTCCTCCAACCCCTGGAACTCCTCCGCCTTCCAGACCCAAATCTGCGCCATCGTCCTCGGCCCCACCCTCATCTGCATCGGCCTCTACCTCACCCTCAAGCATGCCGTCAAGGCCATCAACCCCTCACTCAGCCGCGTTCCGCCGCACCTATACCCGTGGTTCTTCATCCCCGCCGACGTGTCCTGCCTCATTATCCAAGCCATCGGAGGCGGTCTCGCCGCAGCCGGCGGCCGTGACAACTTCAAGCTGCTGCAGAGCGGCAACCGCATGATCATCGCCGGCATCGTCCTGCAGGTCGTCGTGCTGGGCGTGTTTGGCCTGCTCGCGGGAGAGTATCTCTTCCGTGTGCGTAAGTGGGTGTTGGCCGGGCCCGCGCCCGAGGAGGCAGCGGGTGCGGCGCTCTGGCGCGACGGCAAGTTCAGGATGTTTGTGTATGCCATGGCCGGGGCGTATTGGGGGCTGTTTATCAGGTGCATTTACCGCATTGCTGAGATGGCCGGCGGCTGGGGCAATCATATTATGCAGGACCAGCCGTCGTTTGTGGTGCTGGAGTCGTTTATGGTGTTGATTGCGTCTGTGCTGTTAGCGGGTTTTGCGCCGGGCATTTTCTTCCCGCAGATGGCGAGGGGTGTGGACACGCAGGAGAGGGAGGGCGAGGAGAGGAAGGCGCATACGGATGGGGAAACGGATGGGGCGGGGGCGGAGGCGGAGAAGAGGGTTCTGGCCTAGGGGAGAAGGATTTCAGATGAGAAAGGATTTGATTTCGCCATTGGATGGAGAACCAATGGATGAAAAATTGTAAATATATGGGTAACAAGTTTTCCTCGCATTACTAGATGAGAGTCACGGTGTTGATTAGACAGCACTTCCACTTTAGCGGTGAAGGCAGAATGACAAGGACATCGAACAGTTGCGCGGAAGGTGCCTTCCAGTGCACGCGGCCCAGACCATTGGTGTCAATTTTACATCCAGAGTTGGGACCTTTCCAGGAAACCTTACTGAGTTCCCTTTTGGGCGCGTCACAGAATTTTCAGCAACGCCTTCATGGGCGTCAGCTGAGGTGCCGAAGAAAACAAAGGAAAAAGCACGATAGCCCCTATGGCTTGCTTCAAAAGGATCAACCCTAACCCTCATGGAGTCTCGAACTTTCCCCGCGAGAGGCCAAAGATCGTGGTCCAATCCTCCAACTTCAATCCAACCAACAGCACAACCGATCGTAGCTCCGCGGCCCAAGATGGCGCTGGAGCGGTTCAAGTCAGCAGACCAAAAGTGAGGTTCCTGGGTTGGGCGGGCGCGCCGCGCGCTTTATTCGAGACAGGAATTTGCTGACATCAACGCGCCAGGTTGTTGGAGTCGGGCAACTTCTCCGACGTTACCGTCAGCTGCGCCGATAAGACTTGGAAGCTGCACAAAGCCATCCTCTGTTCGCGCAGCACCTGGTTTGAGAAGGCGCTCACTGGGAACTTTTCGGTAAAAACATCCAAATTATTTCCTTGGCATCTGTGCTCCAATGCTTACATCAATCTGCCACAGGAGGCCAAGACAGGCCATGTTGACATCAAGAACTTTGAGCCTGAGGCCATCGACTGGCTGATCAACTACATCTACACCGGAAGTAAGTTGCACCCGTTTTGTCTGACAGTACTTAACCGCTAACCCTCGCAGCCTGCGACATCTCCAGCCTCAAACCTAGCAGCAAGACCAACTTTGTCATCTGCTACGAGGTCTTCACCGTCGCCGACTACTTCGCCATGGACGCCCTTGGCGCCATCGCGTACACCACGCTCAACGCCGAGCTCGAAAGCAAGCTCGGGCCCATGCAGCTGCAAAACGAGCCTGTAGACTGGCTGGACGAGCTCTTCGAGGCCCTCAAGTTGGTGTACAGCGAAATCCCGCTTGAGGACAAGACCTACTCGCGCTCCGCCATCTGCGACGCCTTCCTGGCCTTCGTGCACACCGCGCGCTTCTCGCTTATGCAGAACACCGCCTTCACCGAGTTTCTCGACGAGTCGCCCGTTTTTGCGCTGGATGTGTTTCGCAGTATGCGCACTACGGGGGACTTCGTCGCGAGCTTGCCGGATTCGCAATGTGGGTACTGCAACCAGAAGCCGACGCTGCGCAGCGGGAAGGGATTTTATACGCATTTAGCGACGAAGAAGCTGAAGCTGGATGCCTGCTGCGGGACGTGCGCGAGCAAGAGGGAGTTCCCGGGGTCGAGAGAGAACTGGTCTCCGTCGAAGGAGGTGTGAAATCTGGGTTTGGTTTGGTTGGTGCAAGCTTTGTGTATTTTGGGCGAGGGTCTTCCCATAGGACTGCTTCGCCGTGTTTCAAACACAGGCTGCAGAGAAGTATCGGTTTGGTTCTTTCTCCACGAGTAGAGCCTTCAGCGTGTTCTGTCTGTCTTCTACTGACAGAATATCTCGCGATACATAGGAAGGAAATACCTCATGAAAACCAACCTCATTCCAGCCTCAAAGTTTGACACAAAGCCGTTTCTAATTCCAGCTCAACACTGAGCGCAATCAATGTCACCCGGCGTAACTTGAAGAAATCTCACGTACAATTCGCACAAAACAGCAAGACAGAAGAGAACACACGATTTTCAATACAGTTTCAGGGTAGGTTGCAAGGTTACCATCTATTTCTTTTTCTATTCAAGGGAATATCGGCCGCAATATGCAATGTCGTACTAATATATCCGACTCACCATTTTTGCGCCTCCAATATGGAAGCACCATCCCCTAGGGGGATAGAGATGCCGCCTAAGCTGACCCCTCGGCCGCCGCCCCTCCGCAGCTCGGGCAGCCTTGGCGCCCTTAGCCAGGGGCTGAGGGAGGTTGCAGACGGGGAGGATCACCCGAGCTGCAGTGATCAGCTTAGGGGCCACAGCCTTGGGGGCAGCGGCAGCAGCGGCCTTCTTCTCGCCCTTCGCAGCAGCGGCCTTCTTCTCGCCCTTCGCAGCAGCGGAAGACTTGCCCTTCTGGACATTCTTCTTCACCTCAGAACCAATCACAGTCCCGGCGGGAGAGCTGTACTTGGCCGCCGCCGTCCCGCGCTTCCAAGACCGGTGCTTGTACCCAGGGTTGTCCGCCTTGATGAGCGCAAGAGTGCGCTCAGCCAGACCGACATCCAGCTGAGGGAGGCGGGCGCGCGTGGCGAGGAACCCCTCGTCGTGCCACCACAGGGCGTCGAAGAGGTTGGAACAGAAGGGCTGGACCTTGTCCTCGTAGTCGATGAGCTTCTGCTTGTCGTACGAGTTGCTGACATCGAAGCCGACGACGGAGCTGAGCTCCGCCTCGAGGTTGGCGACGTATGCGTTCTGCGCGGTGCAGAAGAATACGTTCGCGGTGTAGCGTCCTCGGCGTGCGCCCAGGTGTCCTTGTTGGTGCATTGGCACACCTTGGCGGTGTGGTGGTCTGACCAGAGGAGGCCGAAGAAGGACAGCCACGCCTCACGGATCTTGAGCTTCCGCTCTGGGGTGGTAAAGAACTCAGAGGAGGAATGGTCAGTGGCCGGGATGGCAACGCGGAGGCGCGCCATAGACGCGAGCCAGAGGGCGTTCTGAAGCTCCCCGAACCAGAAGGTGTCCAAGCTGTGGGTGAAGACTCCCTTGGAGTTGAAGCACGGCTTACGGGAGAGGCTGCGCGCCGTCTAGAGGAACTAGCCGTTCTCGCCGTAGAACCACTTGGGGTCCTCGGCGAGGCGGAGGCGAGCTGCGTGCGTCGCGTCGTCGATGTACTTGTCGGGGAGATTCCCGTCGGCGCCAAGCTGGGGGATGGACATGTTGAAGTCCTTGTTGTTGAGCTTGGAGGTGTTGGGGAAGTGCATGTGCAGCTGGTCCTGGGCCTTGCCGGGGAGGGACTTCACGTACTTGCTGAGGCAGACGCGAATGTCGGCGTTGCAGAGGCCGAAGTAGCGGAGCATCTCGGCGAGGAGGACGAAGCGGAGGACTTGTTCGTTGTAAGGAGCGTCGCGGCGAGCGAGGGTGAGGCTCTCGGGCCTCATGATGCCACCCTTATAGGGAGCGTTGGTGGAGTTGATCATTGCAGTTGTACCAGACATGATGCTGTGATTGGGAGAGTTTTTTGTTGTTGTTGAAAGGGCAACACTGAAGTGGTCAAAGGCAAGCTGTGATTCTTTCGTACAAGTAGTAGTAGAGAGTAGCCAGAGTGCGAATGTATTGTGAGTGTTGAATGTGAGACCGATGGTGAAAAAAAAGAGTAGGTTGTCGAGAGAATTATGAGTGATGTACAATTGGCGACATGTACATCACACTCACCTCTTCGTGGAACAGAGGGTGTGAATACGGACAATCGCTTTGCTATGTGGGCGACCCTCAAATAGCACAATGCATTTGTTTCATCCCGAAAGCCAATGTCCAATGACTTGAAACAGAGTGAATAATCGTCCTCTATTATCTCCATGACGCTGTTTCAACAAAGGAAATCCAACCCGCTGAACAGAAAGCAGCCTTCGACAATCTCTGCTTGCTTATTCCAAAATGGCTTTCTCCATGTTGCTCAATAGCCGCTTCCACAATGCAGCACTCTCTTCATCCGAAGTTCCAAGCGTCAGCGTCCTTTCATTGCCCACAACAATAATGCCTGTCCTGGCCCTGGTCAGCGCAACATTGAGTCTTCGGTGGTCTTTGAGGAAGCCGATGTCATAATGCGGGTTGCACCGTACAGTCACAAAGACCACAATATCAGCCTCCTTCCCCTGGAAGCCATCAATGCTGCACACCTCAACCTGCGCGAATCCGGACAACATCGATTTGAGCAAGTCTGCCTGCCTCGTGTACGGTGTCAGGACAGCAATCGATGGCTTCTTTGCTTCTGTTGACGGACCCGCCGGACCCTCGACCGGCTTGGGTTTCTTGTCTTTCTTGTCAGTGCACAAGAGGGTACAGACCCGCAAGCAAAGCTCGGCCTGTCCTTTGTTCGACTTCGACTTCTGCGCCAGATCCTCTGGGGTATCGCAGTTCAAAAACACCATGCGCGCAGAGCGGCCCGGCGCGACAACACTCGGCCAGGGGAACTCGGATGAAAACATGGGTCGCCCATCGAGAGGAACGCCTGTCTGAAGCTCGCCGTTGTAAAACTCCTCGGAGATGGGCTTGCAGATGGACTCATGCATTCGGTACTGCGTGTTGAGCATGACCCTCGCCACTCTTTCGTCTTGATGTGTATAGAGCCGCTCGAACAGTGAGATATCGAACTCCTGCGCTGCGGCGAGGGGTGTGACCGTCGGGCGGAGCTGAATGTGGTCGCCGACCAGGATCGCTTTTCGGCAGCCCTTTACGAGAGGAACGAGAGACGCGGGTTCGGTTTGTTGCGAGGCTTCATCCACGATGACGATCTCAAAGCGCTGGGAACGCAGCAGCCCCAGCCCGGCCCCGATGCATGTAGTGAAGATGAGGCGGGACTGGGCCACCATTTTCTTGGCCTCCCGCATGGCTTTTTGGCTGCCGTATATCTCCTCACCGGCCATGGCATCTACGGTGTACTTCCGCAGGTCATCTGACACTTTGCGGACCTTGAGATATTTTTAGCAAGATCGATACTTTGCATGTTGAATGCCCATCATGGGGATCTCACCTCGGTTGAAACACGCAAGGGGCTGCCGCCACCATCATTGTCGCGCTCTGGATCAGACAGATACCGCCGCATCACATTGTCCACGGCGTTATGTGTCGGAGCACTGACAAGAATCCGCGCGCGCCGGTGATGTGCTTGGATCACCTTGATGATTTCCACAATTGTCTGCGTCTTACCTGTCCCAGGCGGACCCCAAAGACAAGTCAGCGGGTTTCGCAAAGACGACAAAACGGCGGCATTCTGGCTCGCATTCAGGGCCGGGTGGAGGGTGTGTGACGTTTCGGTGTCTGCGAGGAACAACCCAGGGGTTGGGCCGTCATGGCGATGTCCGAGAAGCAGCGGCGAAACCACACAGTCTTCTTCTGGGTCCAAAGCCAGCGTTAAGGTGGCATCGATCATCGTTTTTGCCGTGACGAATGGACCGCAGTACGTCATTTTCCAAGAACAACTTTCCAAGAAAGACGGGAGGGGGTGATAGCATTTGATTTTGGCTGTTCCTGGGCTCGAAGAGATGACTAAACCATCCATGGAATAGAGCCTCCCCGAAAGTGAGTTAGAAGGCGGCGTTGCCGCTGTTAGCCGAACGTGGGCTGAGGTTTCTGGTGTCCCTCCCTTCGCGTCGATCCGAATCTGAGCCTCAATGACTGGACACCCGTCCTCGGTGTCAGGGAGCATTTTGAGGTCAATCAAGTCTTCTCTCACTCGCCCTTCCTCTTTTGCTTCGCTGATATGGTCGATGGCGATGCCCGCGAGATTTTTCACCGTGTGTCTGACGACCGTGGGACGGGCTGGAACCAAGCGAGCACTCTCTCGCTCGAGCGAACCAAGGAGCAGTTCGACCGCGACATCTGGGGACTTCACTGCCAAAGCAACAAGCTCTGCTAGACGGCCACACGTGCTGATGGAAAGGCTGATAATACGGGAGAGTACCGTCTGGAAGGGGCCTACAGTGGCCTCCCCTACAGTGTTCGCGGCCAAAATGAAGGCCTTAAGGAGAACCTCGGCATGGGCTTCGAGCACCTCCCGCACGTCCTCTGGGAGAGCTGACCATGCCTCGAGTCGGGTGAAAGAGATTGCCAGGACAGGGCAGCGAGGGATAAAGTCGAGCATCTGGTAGAGCACTGCGCTATGCTCCAGCGAGAAAACGTGGTGTCCAAAGCTAGCGAGGATGTAGCTGAAGCAGCGAATCAACAGTTCTTTCTGGTCGTGCTCTAAAAGAAAGTTGAAGAGCTTGGTGTAGTTTTCCGTCTTGTCGAGCATGAGAAGTTGGATGAGGGACTCATGTCTCACGATTTGGCTTATGAACTGGGGTTGCTTCTCCCAGTCGACATCTTTGAGCGTGGGGATCGTGTATTCTCTGGCATTCTGCTCAAAAAGAGGGACCACTTCCTGTGTGTCCACATACTCTAGCCAGAGATCAAGGTTCCGCATGGAGTTAATGTCGCGATTTGTGATGACATAAATCTCCTAAAAGGGGTGATCAGTAGTGGCCGGAAGATTCGAGCCAAGAATGGTAACGTACCGCACCCTGCACCCCGTTTCGTCGAACACGCCCAATATGAGTTTGCAATCGTTTGCTGAACTTGTCTAGCGCCACACTCGTTCTGAAGTCGAAGTTTGTTCCATCATCAACTGTGGTCTGGCGAGCTTGGCGTCGGTTTCTAACGCCCTCGATGTTCCGATAGGAGCTATCGTCCGATGCGCCGCGAGTGATAAACACCCAAGAATTCGCTATTTGGCCCTCATACAGCTGGAATCTGTTGTCATCGTGATACAGGTGGTAGTTGACCTTCGTTGGCAGTATCAATCGGCTGGATGTTTCCTTCCCTTTCGAGTGAGGGAATGCAAAAAGTCTGACATTGTCATCTACTTTCGAGTCGCGAGCCTTCTCCAACTTCCTTGGCACGTAGATGGCCACGGTGAGTCGCTCGTCGGCACGAAAGACAATCAGCTTCCGATGGAATAGCTCAAGCGCCTTGGAGGCAGCCTCCATGAATCCCCCGAGGCGACCTTCGTTCGAGCTGAAAAAGCGCTTCCATCGGATGCCGGGGTAATGAAGCTTCGAATCATGCAACTCGGATACCTCGAGGAGATCTGACTGGCAGAGGGCGTTCTGCACCAGCATGGGATACTCCAGAGTGGGTGGCAGCTGGCTCATGACCCACTGTTTCTCCTCGGCGCTGAGCAGATTGAAGTCAAAGAAACGAACAAAGTCTTCAAACACGGCGCCGTTGACGCGGCACCACCGCCAGGTCAGCTGAATGAGTTCGAACTCAGAGACCATCAAGTCGTCTCGGCTCAGAAGGACCTCGAGCGTTTCGAGAGAATAATCTCCACACTCGGTAGGATGAGACGGAACACGCCATTGCCAGTTTCTGATGATCCCTTCCGCAGCTTGGTGAAGCTCATCGAGGATAAATGGCGGGGAGTCAGGGGCAGGCTGTGGGGGCGTCTCCAGCTTCGGGGGGATCCTGATCCGGTTGCCGTCGACGCATGTTGAGAAGAGGCGGTTGAGCTCCTGGCACTGTGGGCTCATTGGACCAGTCACGCGTGCCCAGTCAAGATAGAGATTCTTGACTCGGCCAAGCGATGCGTTGTTGTACTTTGCAAAGTATACAAGGCGATCGTCGTCAGTAATGGGCTTGAACGACATGGGCTCCCTCGCGCCCGGGTACTCGGCGGCCTGGGAAACCGTTGGTGGGACAATGTCCTTGTCCCAAGATACAAAGACTGTCACCGGTATTAGCAAACCGCAGGGACAACAAGACTCAGGCTGCAAGACTGCAAGACTGCAAGAGCCAGGAAAAAGAGTATCACGTACAAGTATCACCGTCGAGATCACCCCCTGACATAAGATCGGCAGCAGGCCGCTTCCCGCGCGTGGAGAAGACGATACAGTCGACAAGGTGGGATAACTCGTCTCGCTGTACCGCCCTGAACTTTTGCAAGTCTCCCGGATGCAGACAAGGGTTCCGGGTCACCAAGACATCGCAGTTCATCAGAGTCAGGGGCTGGCCCTTTTGGTCGTGAGTAATTCTGACCTGACACTCTCCTTCCTTGAGCACATCCCAGGCGTCGCACACACCGAAAAGAATCCGTGAATTTGGGATGAGTATCCGACACCGTTGCTCGCCCCGGTTGTTGATCAGCTTGTTGTGCTCGGCTCTGATCAAGCTCTGCACGGAGGGTCGGACAGCGTCGAGTGACTCAAGCACTACTCTCTCGGCCAAGTCGAATCGATTCACGTAGGCCAGAAATCGAAATGCCAACTGCGGGCTATCAGGAGCATCGGAAAGGAAGAGGAAGTGCTCTCGCTGTTTTCGAAGCAGAGTGTCGCTGGAGATGCCGAGGGAGTGCAGGAGAAGGATGACTTCGTCGTTGAGATGGCCAAACGTGTATGGCTTGGATGACTGGACCACGGCAAAAGAATGATCATCGCCGCCGTTGAACTTCTTCATCGACTTCCGCATCCGAAGCAACGGCCCATCCTTCATGCGTGGATCCAGCGTCACCACGCCCTTGTATCCCCGATATCGGATCTGCAACACTGAGGGACAATACCGCTCGTTCCGGAAGATGATGTTGGCCCTGCTAGCCAGCTCCCGCACTAACTTTGGCGCGATCAGACCGCAGCCATCAGTGAAGATGTAGTCGGCCGACTCAACATCGGGTATATCCTCGCACCACTTCGGGTCAATGGTCTTGGCAACTTCGGCGGATGAAAACAGCAGGCCAATTCGCTTGGCTTTCTTTTGCACCGTCTTCATCTTGGAAAACTCGCCCAAGCCCTCCACTTTGGACTGGATCTCCTCTTTTGAGCCACAAAACAGGAAGCATGAGCGCGACTTGAGCTGGCTGTTGCTGTGGCCGTAAAAGTTGTAGTGGATGCCTTGCAGAGCGATGCCAGCGCGGAGCAGCTTTGTGGTGTAATCAGTGCATTCTCTCGGCGTGGCGGGCTGCGTGCCGATGACTTCGCTGGTTGCGTGGCGCAAGGAGCGGATGTGGAAATCGGAAAAGGAGATTTGGATGAAGGAGCTGAGAGGGTCGGCTCGCAGAGCTCTGTTCATTGAGGCCCGTTGAAAATTGAGGGTGATTCCATGCTTCGTTCCTGTCGTTTTGACGGCGATGTTCTTCACCAGTCCGAGCCGGTTCGTCTCAGCGGGGGCTGGGAAGTCGGGGAGCATGTATGTCCACTCATGGTCACTCAACGAGATGCTCTCTTGAAGGGTTGCCTGGTACTTGCGCGCATCTGACTTTGGCTTCTTTTTTGAGGGGTTGGACATTGGAAACGCTGTGGCTAGTGAGAAACCCGAGGTGCAAATTTTGAGCGAACACCTCAGGCACCGTGACGGTCACGGTGCTACCTTGAGCCCAAGTTTTCGCTTTGGTTTGAAGTTGAAACGTGAAGAAAACCGAGAACAGAGGGCGGTGGTTATACTTCCGATGATTGGCGAATTTTTGTCGCTTGCCTGGCAGTTGAATGTGGTGAGTTGCACTTGCCGCGACAGTGGTGTTGAGCTTGAAATGCCTACACACTGCCACTGAGGTGCGTGAGGAGGAAGGAGCAGTTGAGAATTTCGATTTGAGCGACTGGCAGACTCCATGACAGAGGCACACAACTTCATCGGCAAAACAACCCGACGCGTTACACAAAGGAGGGGCTGTTGGCCTCATTGCATGCGGCTTGTCTCCCGTCGCCAGACGCTGCCACTGGCAATGAACATGAAGGCCAATTTGGCCATCCACAAATATCCCGCTCTCCCCTCACTACCAGTGGCATTCCCAACAGACCCGAGCCCAGCACATGCAATCATGCCAGTAGAGCCCGAGTCCATCAACCTTGAATCGCAATTCCAAATGTCTCCCCTTAATACCCCCGACTCCCCAACCCCTGCACACAAAAACATCTACATCATCGGCGCCCAATGCACCGGCAAAACCACCCTCGTCAACGCACTCGCATCCCACTTCCAAGCAACCAACCCCCCTGCAGCACAACCCTTCATCATCAAAGAAGTCGCTCGTACAGTCCTCATACACCACAGCTTCACCGCGCAAGACATAACCTCATCCACCTCGCGCTGCCTCGCCCTCCAGAGACTCATTCTGCAAGCTCAAGTGAGAGCCGAAACGGCAGCCTTGAAATCTCAAGCATGCTGGTTTGTCTCAGACCGGTCGGGGATCGATCCCATTTGCTACGCGCTGCAGTACGTGGGGCAAGAGGGGGCAGATGTTTTGCTGCAGAGTTCCGAGTGGGTTGAGCTGAAAGAGAGGATGCGGGGGTCGTTGGTTGTGGTGTGTGAGGCGGGTGTGGGGTGGTTAAGTGATGATGGAGTGAGGTTGATGCCGGAGAATGTGGAGGAGTGGAATGCATTTCATGAGCTGTTTTGTGGGTTACTTGAGCGGGAAGGGGTGAGTTATGTTGTCTTGCCGCGGGATGTTGGGAGTGTCGCGGAGAGATTACGGTTCGTGCTGGAGAGGTATTCGGAGCTGTGTAGACTCCGGAAGTGATTGAGTCGAGACGAAGATGTTTCTCGAAAAGAACGTCTCATTACATTATGGCCTCCGTCTCACTCGCACTTACATCTCACACACTACCCATTAGGCATGCCCAGTGCCATTGGCAACCTTGCGGCTAGGGCCACAAGACCCAGGTCGCTACACGACAGGCCCTGCTCGCATCATGAGAGGCCTTGAGTGTATTGGGATAGGCCTCTTGAAAGTGCAATCCAGTCTAAGCCTGACGGCTGGGGTTATGTGTGGAATCATAGTTCAACTCAGGGGACACTGTTCTCTTCTCGAAATAGCGAGACGTATCATTCGCGAAAAGGTGCGGTTCAAGCTGTTTTGCCATGTTCTTTGTGCTCGCATGGCTATACTAGTACGGGTCGATCTCTGTGGAAAAGGATGTTGTTTCACGGACACAGATGGTTCCAGATTGTTGACATATAGAAGTCCGTAACAAAGACAACTTCTTTGTGTTGATGAACCCTTTCAGTTGCGCAGGCAGGCCATATAAACCGCCTTCAACCTAAACCTCCAGGAATGAGACTCGCATAGGCATCTCAAGTCGCAGTGTTCAGAGCCGCAATATTCTCATTCAACTTCATTGAATTTAACAAGGCCGACTCCCGTAGGTATCCATACAGCCCTGCACCGGCCAAAGAAATTGCCTTTCTCCAATCGCACACAACCTTCCTTACCTACGGCCTATCTGCAGCCCCTTCCAACCTAAGCCACTGCACAACAAACAAACAATGTCACAGAGGAGAAGTCCCAGGCAAAACTCGGGGCAGTCCAGGCGCAGTTTCTCAATCGGACTCGGACGACAAGACAACCGCCCGCAGCTCTCCGGTAGCAGATGGGCCCCTCAGAATTTAGCCCCATTCTCAAACACACCCCCAGCTCCCAGCTCCTGCTCCCAAGCTCCACCCTTCTCCCCAGCTCCCAGGCCCTTCTACCCAACAAGCCAGCCCACGGGCATGTCAGAGACACAACGAAACCAAGTAGGAGCCCTCAACACCATCGCAGTCGAACAGCTCTACCGGGTCCGATCCATCCTCCTCGGCTCAGAGCTTGTACGACCACAAAACGGATGGAAAGACGTAGCGTTGTGCCAAGACATTCTCGAAACCTTGGGCAATCTCCTTGATGGAGGATCACACCCCGGTACCACCACCCGCAGGAGCATCCCCTTTGAGACCGCAAGGGACGACCTCAAAGGTATGGGAGACGATATCTACGTGGCGTTGAACGACCTCGTTTTTTACGCGGAGGAGATGCAAGGGATGAAAGAGCAGATGGCTCTCGTGGAAGGCGGGCTGAGGGAGTGGATTTGCCAGCTGGAACGGGAGAAAAGAATGCTGCAGGAGGAGCTGGGAGAGAAGGAGAGGCTGTTGAGGTGTCGGATTTGCTTTGAGGAGATGGAGGATAAGGGAGTGCTTCTTCCGTGCATGCATGGGTTTTATTGGGAGGACTGTTGGGAGAGGGAAAAGCGTAGACAGGAAGTGGGGGTGAATTGGCAGAAGGGGAAGTATGTCTGTCCATATTGTCGTGGGTTGGTGAAAGAGTGGAAGAAGATGATAACTGGCTGATTGGGAGAGTGTGAAAGGAAGATGTTGGTGCATGGTGGGAAGGGGCGTGTAAGTACATGCGGCTTTGTGGTTTTGGTTGGAGTTCAGGGAAGAAGGAAAGAGAATCTCCGATTGGTAATAGACGATAGCTTAGAGCAATAGTGATTATTAGACAAGACATATGCTCCTTCAGATTCGAGACAATTGTGGAAGAGGAGCGTCAAGGACATATATGTTGTCTATAAATTCAGGGCACCCACTCAACATCTTGAATCTTGCAGCACCACATCTCCATCAACACAAACCGACCCCGATTACTCCTTGTTAACATTGAAGAGGAATCTTGCAATCTCAACTTCCCACTGCAGCAAACCAGCCCCAACAACTTCTCGTTGACTCTGAAGAATGGAATCCACCAGCGAGAAATCCCGGGAACCAGCCCCTGACACGGGAAATTCCGGCAGTTCCTCCCAGACTCAACCCTCTCCCCCTGGACCATCAACCTCGCCGGCTCAGATCTACTACCAAAGTATCTATACACCGAACGCGCCAGAAGCCGACAGTTTCCGGCTCCCTCCCGGAGAGCCTGGGCTTGAGGGGAGCCGCTGGAACGCCGAGACGGAACGGCCGGTGTCGCGCCTGAGTGTGGCCTCCATGTCGTCTGCTTGGGTCGATACGACTGAATCAGACTGGAACCAAGCCGCGACGCCTGATAGCGCTGCCTGGGTTGGAGTGATTTCACCAACTTCGGATCAAGTCCGTGATCAGAGTGCGACTCAGGTGCCTGATACGACTGGGGCCGAAGGATCTTCAACGTCGTCGAGATGGGTTGAAGTGGCTGACCCGGCTCCGAGAAACGAACATGATGCAGCCCTGAGTGAAAAACATTCATCAAACTCGGCGAGAAGTGGTGCATCCGACCAAGCATCTGGCCAAGAAGATTCCGACCCGACATTGCATCATGACCCCGAGGCGATTTCCTCTGCTACCCCAGCAGAACCGATGAGCCAGTTTCAGCCACCTGTGCCATCCGCGCATCGCCGTACAGGCAGCGGAGTCAGTGTCACTACATGTACCAGCAGCGGCAAGTGGATTCTTGGCATGTTGGCTGATCCGAATACATTCTGGGGCTTCTACGTTGAGCCGGTCTTAGCAGCGTCTCCTGCTCAACAGCCCAGTTACACTCAACATGAGATCCAGATCCACGACTCCGCAGACGAGGACGTCCCGACTGGCGAATGGAACTTATCACAAAGTGTGAGTGGTCGAGCTAAGCACGATGATGACCCGAACCAGGAAGACACCCCTCGAGCTTTACGCCACAGTCCTGCGTCGACACTCGTAGCGGCTGCCGGGCTCTCCGCTGAAAGAGTCGGTGGTTCCAGCGGGAGCCCTCGACCCTCAGGACGCTCGTTTTCAGGACAATCAACAGTCGTGCCAACGTCTCTCGCAACCGTGGTGGACCAAGAAGTCACTATCACGACCAACAACCTTCCCGTTTCGGCTTTGACGGTCTCCGCGACTCCCAACGTCGCCCGTCGGAACTTGTCCCAATCCATGTCCGCCCTGTCAAGCTCGCGCTCGGCGCGTTCTCCAAGCCTGGATCCCTCCGCGAGACCCTGGGTTGCCTTAAACACCGCCAGCGAGTTTGGCCTGATCGGGCCGGCTATTCCCCCTGGCATGCGGCCCTCCACCACGGCAACGAACCACTCCCAGCCAAGAACGCCGCCGAGTACCAGAGGTAAAAACACCGAAGCAGCCGCAGACGAAGACCCCCTCGCGGACATCCGCTCCGTCACCCTCTCCGCAGTCCGCCTCCTCCAGGACCTCCACGGAATCCATGTCCAGAACCTCACCGGCGACCGAAGTCTGTCTCCCGCCTGCTCCCCCTCCTACACCCACATCCTCACCTGGGTCCAAAACTTCACCCTCGCTTCCCCCTCTTCCCCCTCCCCTTCCCTCTCATCGCACTCAACCTTCCACAAAACCCAGCTCGCTAACGAGAAGAAGCGCATCCGCTGTCGCAAATGCTGGACCGCCACCGGCGACCTGTTCATCGCATCGCCGTGCGGCCATGGAATCTTGTGTGGCAACTGTCTGGAGACGTACAAGAAGCACCTCGTTGAGAGCGGCAAGGACGAGACAGAGTGTCCTGTCGACGGATGTCAGGTGCAAGCGGCTTGGTTGAAAGTAGGGGCTATGAGGCTTCCGCCACCGGCTTAGGGCCCAAAGGCTAGTGTTGATGGGCGTGCGGGTGGCGGTGTGGAGTGAGACAATGGAAGGAAACGGGCGAAGGGTTTCAGTTCGGGTAATTTTAGGCCCGAGTCGGGCAAGATAGTTTACTTGGCCAAGGCTCATGTACCCGCCGCGGCGCCCAGGTCCCTTTTTTTTGGTCGTTTGCGCATTGGGCAGCATCTGCACCGGCGTTTCTACTTGTTTTCGGGGGTAATGGGTTTGTTTGACTTTGCAGTGGTTGGCTGTCTTTGTTTGGCTTTTCTCCCTGTACATCCCCACATTGACCATTCGGGTTGCTGGAAGGAAACTCTCCACTACACCGAGGATCGAGCCGAGTAACAATCACTTGCACTTTTCTCCTAGTAATTTGGCTTAGCATGAACGAACGAACGAAATGCCTTGATACCCTTTGTGACAACCAAATATTTTCCCATCCTGCAGTGAAGGCAACTCGTCCAAGTCCAGTCCGAGTCCTCAGGCTCATAATAGTCAAAAGAACCGAGCATGACAAGGATTGCCTGACAGCCAACGCAGTGACCAACAAAAGGCACGATGCAGGGGCAAAGTCATGCCCTGTCCCATCTGGGTAAGGTAAAGTCTGGATGTGGCTGAAGCTCAGACCGCTCCAAATTTGATTGCAGTGCAGAATCTACACCTTGAATTAGCCTATACCCGCCGTCCCAGCAAGATGGTCCACTGTGGCACTCTCACTTGGTACCTGTCTACGTGCCATATCTCATCTCATTTACCGAGTGGGCTGTCCATTGCACCATGGCAACAAAGCTATTTCGCGTGCAAGCAGCCACAATAAAGCGCGCCCAAATAACCTGAACCTACCACTCCCGGATTCCGGGTCGTGGCGCTTCCCTTGTTGGTATTTCATCCATTTTTCATGCGACATTGCGGCGCAGATGGACTTGCACTTGGTACCAAATTTACGTGCCGGATCCGCACTGGGAAGCGCTGTTGACGTGTAATCTCATCTCCCATGTTCGCCTGCCTGTCCATGCCATAAGCGCACCCCTGGCCATTATTTCGCGTCCGAGCGTGATGTATTGACGGCGATCATCCAAGATCGTGACATTACATGAACTTCGGGTTTAGAAAAGAGAACACATTCGAATGTGTTTTTTTGACGCAAGGCTGTTAGACAGAGGAATGAAGGATGGACAGGAACAGGACTAATTATTATTTTTCACCGCATATAGAGGTATCTCGTTGGTGATCGACACAGTCGTCATATCGTAACAACATTGCTAGCACGCTAAGATACAGGATAGGATAACAGAAAACGACATCTCATCATACAGCATGAACCGTCGTAACCACTGTGCCCGTCTTGTAGTCCTCGCGGAACGAACCTGACCCTGACCCGGTGCGGGTGGACTTGGGCGTAGATAGATTCCGGCGGATCTCGGGCATCTCCAGGCACTTCTCCTCGTCGTCGTCGATAACCGAGTCGTCTTTGCCGCCACGGGCATAGCGAGAGCCCATCTGGGAGCCCTGCATGGTGTTGCCACCCGTTCCGGGATTGTTGGTGCCGCGACCGTTGAGGTAGTAGCCCGAGCGGCCGGGCCGGGATCGGGAGTCGGTGAGCGAGACGCCCACCTTGCCCAGGCAGACCTGGAAGATGTTCTTCAAGGCCGGGATGCAAGCAGCCAGGATCCCGGTAAACTGCTCAAGGATGGTGTATGTCGAGATGGAGGCGCCGAGAGGGAAGAGATCTTCGAAGGGGTAGGTAGGATCGTAGAACCGCTGGACAAAAACCGTCTTGACGATAGACGAGACCGAGGCCAAGATGCCGAGACCCATGAGCACACACACAAAGATGCGCTCCCGCAGCGGGCGGTTAAGCTTTCGTAGAAACACGGCGGGGGCAAGCGACAGCAGCACGTCAGTGACAATGTTGACGCCCGAGCCCGTGTTAGAGGCGGCACGCATCACATCGTTCGACACGCATTTCTTGAGTTCAGGGGGGACGGTGAAGTCCCAGGCGTGGGAGAGCGGCCTGCAGGCGATGACGGTGTTGAAGAAGAGGTTGAGCACGCCATACGCCACCTGGAGGCTGATGATGCTGTAGAGGAAGATGCGCCACGACAGCGACTTCTTCTGGATGCGCAGCAGCGTGAGCGCGATCGAGACCTTGATGCACGTCATGGAAATGCCCCAGACACCAATGGCGATCCAGCCCGTCTTGAGCGAGTTCAGTTGGTATTCAAGGGTGGTGACAGACTCGACGGGAACCATGGCCGGCATTAACAGGCCCCAGTCCACAATGCTGAGCATCTGAAAGACACATTTTGTTAGCCACCGAAACAGACTTATCGGCTACAATGCACTTACGAATCCAACGATGATGAAGTAGTCATCCGCACCCATCTTCCACACCGGCCTAATGCGCTGGTAGATACGCACACAGAAGGCCAGGGTACCCAACAACAGCAGCGTCGAAGTTAAGCCGATGTGGACCTGGGCGAGGTAGGCGGAGCGGGCCGAGATGGGGAAGAACTCGGGCAGGGCGAACGGCGGTGGCGCCGCAGTGCTGTTGCCACCGGGTGGTGGGCCACCCTGACCGTCGGTCGACATCCTGAAAGATGAGGTGGGGGTTGGTTGTTGAGATGTGGTCCTGTGTTGTTGTGAGCCGAGAGTCTGGGAGTGTCGATCTTCAACCGGGGCGTGACCAAAATGTCAAGTTCGTCGTCATACAGACGGATCCGCTTGCGATGGATGTGATGGATCAGATCTGGGGGAGGCCGCACTATTTCTGCTTTTTAGCTCGAGGATCCACCTCCATGGCGATCCATCTGTGCGCGAACCCTTTTTCTACTCGCGGTTCCAAGATCTGGCAGCTTTGGCAACCCCGGCCACCGGTGTCTTTCTGCGGATCCCTAAAGCAGTTCCTGGCACGGGCGGGACGCGGGACGCAGGGCGCACAAGCATTGACGGCTCGAGCGCGGCCGAAGCGGAATTGCTGCAGTTGACGTGAGTGGCCGGCACCAGCTTTTTTTTGGAAGGGGGGGGGGGGGGGGCGGTGGCCTTGTTTTTTTGTGGGGGGGGGGGGGGGGTGGCCCTGTGGCTTGCTGTATCGTATCGGACGGTGCGGGTTTAGCTCTCCCCAGACTCCAGGAGGGAGGAGGCGGGGAAGGAGAGGTGAGCGAATCAGCTTCTCGCTCCACCGAGCCTGCCGGCCATGGGCATGGCCGCGCTTTGAGGTTTTCACGGATTGTTTCTCAACTCTGACACCTCCATCCCTCGCGGGGATTTGGTCCTGAGGTGGGTTTCATTGCTTGCTGAGAGAGGGAAAGGCCTCCCGTCACGCTCAGGCTTTCCGCGCTCCGCACCGTTCATTGCTGCCGGCACTTACCAGTTAGCGTTGCCTCTTCCATTCTCTCCCGCTCCCGCTCTGGCTCCGCTCGCCTCTCAGCTCAGCGCGCCGAGCTCACCAGGCAAAAGCTTGGGTTTGCCCGTCCTTGGCCAAAGGAAGGTCGCTGTTCCCGCAGGTCATGTCTTGGGAGCTGCCACCAGGCATTCCGAGTCCGCGGCCAGCTGAGATTGGTACTTGTGTTGTGGGACGCGAGCGGGGTGACAATCAGGGAGATCCCAGTCCCCCCGCAGCATGATGACAAGGCGAGCGGCGCAGCGCCCTACTATGGTTGCGTGCCAAAATAAAATACCCCCTGTCAGGTATCTCTGAACTTGCTCCACAGGAGGTTTTTCCGGCGTCACAGGCACCTTTCTGCCCTGTGCGGCCCTGGCGGAATCCCCTGTTTCTACCAGCCCAGACCCTTTTTTTTTTTGTACCCATCATACCATAGTAGTCAGCGCAGAGCGAGTCCCTCCTGGAGTTTAGGCTGTCCGTACATACACTACGTGCATCGCTGTCGATTGAGGAACAGGGGTATTCCAGGTAGCCAGAATAACCTTACTGCAAGTAGAGTAGATGCAGTTCGTCGCTAGCGCAAGCCAATGTCGACATGCCTAGGTACGGACTAGTCAGACGACAAGCTCATGAGCTTGCTGCGGCCCGGGGAAGATCTCTCCCAGACCGACGCCGGGGTCTGCTGAAGACTGTGTCTGTGCGAGGGCGGCTTCGCATCGCTTTGGGCTGCCGCCGTATTTACCTTGCAAATTGGTGGGCAGCTGTGTCGCAGGGCCGTCGCGGGTTTTCGGGCAATGATTTGACGGAAAGCGCTGCGATGCACAAGTGAAGGTTGAGGCTCCCAGCCTGCGGCATGCGCCATCAGTCTGGGGAACGGCACAAAATGAAAACAACCGGCCAAGCGAGAGAGAAAAAGCAACACAAACGGCAACAAACAGCCAGCGCTGGGGAGATGGAAGCCCTCGTTCTCGGTAACGGCTCGGTGCCCATTGACGCGAGATTGGTCTTGCCGACGGCTGCATCTGGACCAAACTTCTAGAACGGCAAGAACGACTCGAGCAACACAAATGGGGGCGTGTTCTGCGCCGTACCATTGGCTGCCGGCGAGAGACAGCTGCAGCTCTGTGAGTGAGCATTGACCTGCTCCATCCCCTCCTCCCGAACCCAGGCCCAGCCATTCGCGCCTTCACTCTCGAGCGCATCCTTGCGTAAAAGTCCCCTGCCGCCGCACTGACGGTCAGGGCACTTGTTGGCGGGCACAAGTCCGTAGTCCTCCCTCCCCAACTGGGAAGGCGGGTCAGTCGCCGTTGGCTGCCCGGTGGCTCGGACCTGCTGCTGGCGTGCGGGTCGTCCGTACTCGACACCCCCAGAATCTCGAGATTACGGAGACCAAAATCATGCCTTGCAGCTGTCGCGAGACTGCTTCAGCTTGATGACGGGACGTTTCCCAGCGACCGCGACCTGCCTCCTCCTCCCCGAATGAGCACGGTTCATCCTATCTCGCACACCACTCTCAACATGTTTGTTTCATTGCAGATCGGGGCACGCTGGAAGATGGCGACACCTAGTGCCTAAGTGTAGCGAGCGCCACAGGATCAAATCCAGCGCCCAGGTCCGATCGCGCGCTCAATATTTCGCAATCTCTGCAAGGCATGCACACCGGTCAAAAAAATGACAGCCCGCCCGGTTTTTTCGTACACGGACCTCCCAACCGTGCTGGCGGCGCCATTGGCCCCAGCGCTCCAGGCCTAACCGCTTCAAGTGTGTGTGGCCCGAAGACGACTTTCTTCGAGTCGCGGCAGCAGAGGGCTCCTGTGTGGTTTCACCGCTTCCGCAGCACGGTTCCCCTGATGATGATTTCGGTCACCCCTCAACGCCACAGCGCAAGCCTGCAAGCCAGGAAATGCACTTCGGCGCCCGTTCCTGAGCCTCCTGCCCATCTGATTAACGAGGGTGCCATCAAGGTCTTGCGCTTTGTTCCGGGGCGGGATGAGCGCCGCCGGGGCCAATCACAAGCGCCAGAGGTGAATGACGGATGCAATCGCTCCCTTTCCTCCCCTTCTTCGATGCGCCGTGATGGAAGACAGAGTCTGAGCACTTACATTCGATCACAGTTGGCTGCTCAGAAGGGGGCTGCTCCGGAGAGAGGTTGGCGGTCCTCAATTCTGGCTCCCGCGTCCCGTCCCTTTCAAAGCTTGGTAGTGAGATCTGCCCAGCGGCGTTGCATCCTTCAAGATGAATTTCGGCGTACCAAGCATCTCAAGAGCGCTTGCTTCTCAGCTCTCGCGAAGCCTTTGCGAAGCAATGCTAGGGTTGCGAGCACTAATATCGCCTGACATCGTCTGTGTTCTCCTTTCGGAGGGTTTCTTTTGCCTTTGCATTAGTGATCCCGCCCGGCACGGCTGACACGTCCCTTGGTGGAGCTGCTGCAGAGGAAACAAGCGGTTACTATTTACGGCGCGGCCCGGTTTGTTAGGCGAGAATTCCCGACCTAGCGCTACTTTATCGTTGAACCGAGCGGACCAAGCACTATAACAGGTCTGGTTCTCCCGTGGCCATCATCTCGCCTCACAAACTCACGTAATTACCTCCAGGATGACTGGTGTTACGGAAGACCTTGCCAGCAGAACTTGAGGGACCGAAACACTGGCAAACAGAAACCCGGCCAACGTCAGGGGCTGGCATCCCAAAAGTCACGATTAACCCCCAAGCCCGGGACTGCGAAACAATCAATGCACCACAAGGGCGCTGGGGTCGGCAATCCGGGGGATGTGATGATATGTCGTTGGGATCGAGAGCCGGTACCATCTGCGAGATGGATTATGCATACAAGGCAAACACTTGTCTCCGGTCGCCTGGGAGCTCAGCTGACTGGCCAGTATTTCAGGGGGTGGAAATCATTGCTGATAAAGCAACAGGGCTTCTATGACAAGGGCGAGCAAACAGGAGGTTGATTCACCACTGACCACCGCATCAACCTTGAGACCATCGCCCATGGTCACAGTTTGAAGATGAGCTCAGTGTGGTTACCTTGGACGTCAAGGTGTCGAAACCGGGACTCTTCTTCCACTGGTAGATGACGCAACTGATAGATAACGGCGTGGTGGTCTATTTCCTAGAGCCGCACCAAGCACGGCCTGTGTCGGTGAATTTTGGGGCTCGCACGGCCAGCAGGTGAAGGTCCGTCGACCTGCACTTCTTGTGGCCGTGCTCAACGCGCGGCGATGGCACGGCATCCAATCGCATCCCAGAAACAGCACGGGGTGAGCGGTGCGAGATTCATCTTGCAACATCATGTTTCTGCTTGGCCAGTCCGCTCGGACGAGGTGAGAGCAACAGAAATTATCAGAGCTGCACGGTCCGCCAGTTTGTGAAGACGAGAGAACCCGTAACTCGGTCTGATTTTTTCCGAAGTTATCGGTGGCATGGCAGCGCGCGTATGAGTTTAGAGGGATCACCCTAGGGTTCCTGACACCCTGACACCAAGGTTCAAAATATTGAGGTCTGAGAGCAGGTTCGCGCTCCTTTCAATGGGCTCTGCACGATCACCGTCGGCGAAGCTGCTGGCGATTCCGCAGGTATGGAAGGATCAAACATCTTATCTCCTGAATATGACATCTCGTCCATGTCTCCCAGGGCACTCCCATCAACCCGACAACGTCCGTACCACTGCCCTGTTGTCTGTATTCCCCACTCCTCTTACCTCATCCTAGACTGAGACTTCCTATTTCCACAGTAGCCGTGCATATAAGCACCAAGACTGTCACCTTGATTTCGACATCAAGACTGCTAGCAGTTCGAGATTGCGCTTCGAAAAGTTTCAGACTCGTCCAATCTCAACCTGACTGGCACTCGGCTCGCCGTCGCCCCCCGTTCAGATTATCACCCACGTCAGCACCCGCGTCGGGACTCGCCCAACAGTCGGAAGTACGACACCACTGCCAACATACGAACAAGGTCCCCGAATTTCACGTATAACTGATCGAGATATACTTCATAACTTCGGGGATCCGGGATTATTTACCTTCGCCCGCCCAGGCCTAGACATCACGGTCGTCCGCATACTGAACTGACTTGGTGTAGCATCGGCGGTTGAATCGAAACACATGGTCATCACCCTTTTCTTCTATCGAACACGATACCTCGACCCCTCGTTCCATCCACGGAGAATCCCCCCGATATAACTCGTGGGGACTCTCAGCACGTTCATATATCGCTGGATGAGGAGAGCAAAACAACAAAAAGAAATCATGCCACCGCAATTCCCTATCAGGGTACGATGCCCACTGCCAGAATTGAACTGGCGGCCTTGTCATTACTAGTGACACGCTCTACCACTGAGCCAAGCGGGCGGTGATGCATCCATCGATGAGGACGGTGGCATTGTTGCGTTAGCCGCGAATCGAACGCGGGGCCCATCGATGGCAACGATGGATTTTACCACTAAACCACTAACGCATCTGTTGATGGAAATACTGACTCGGGGAGGGTCTGATGTGGCCCTGTTTCGCTGCGGTGGAGGTGGGGCAGTTGGTGGTGGGTGTGGAGTGGTCGTGGGTCTGAGGTTCGGTGTTGACTTCCCCTGACCCCTGACCCCTGAACATGGAGGCGCTTGGGTCAACAAAGAAAATCCTAGAGGGTGACAATTCCTGAGTAGGCTATCGCCAGATGGATTCAACTGAAGTGAACTACAGTCCGACACAAGAGATCTTCGACAAAATACCACAAAAGATAGGCGAGAGAAAAAAAGACCACCACTAGGGCGCCATCAACCACCTCCAAATCGAAATGAGCCCGAGTCCAGATGAGCTCCTTCATAACAGGCCCCCGGACTCAACTTTCCATCGACAGCCTACGCTGGCGAGCAAGTGAGGAGAGAATGAACGGCTGACGTTCGGGACCAGGGGGCGACGGCTCAAACAACGGGCGTTCAGGTCTGCTTCTCCAATGGATAATTCCCCACGATCGAAGCCAGGTGCACTCAGCCTTCTCCCAGCGGCCGAAATACATAGCGTCGTCGTTTATACTGGGCCCGTCGTCCCAGATCCACTGCTCATAGACTTCGCGCACAGAGAACTAGACTCTGTCTGGTCTCCGTCGTCTTGGACGGAGTGAGCTTGCACGTTGCCCCAGTCCATGCAAATTTTGATAATGCCCGGGAGGTTTCTATCATTGTGTGCAGCCTTCATTGAAGTCACGGTCGATGTGTGTGTCGCCGCTGTCGTACCTACGTCAATATACCGCGCACCTCAGAGTGAAACCCGATGAGCTCGACGAGCCCAGGTGTTGGCGGCGGGGAGCATGGCCGCTGCCAGCAGGAGGGTAGCCAGATGGATGGCGTCTGATAACTCGTCACTGATTGAGGCTGATTGTGGAACGAGATTGAGCTATTCTGGACGACATCTGAACAGTCAGGTTGATGTAAGATACCTAGGTGTACCTACGCTCTCCGGTACGTAGAATCCAGAAAGGTTAAAACATCCAAAAAGAAGAACACCCCGAAAGCCACGAGCGAGAGGCGACAGATCCTATCCATATATGGCTTCTGAGACCGACCTGGTGCCTACTTTGCATATTCATTGATTCATTGAGACATAAATAACGAAGGTCAAGTGATGAGGCAGAATCGCAGTTGGTGGAGTTACACAAAATTAGAATGAGACGTGAATCTTACCGCAGGGCAGCCACTTGAATCGAAGAACCTGGACAAACATGCCACGAGTAGAGTTTTAGTTTGCCCCTATACCATCATGTGTTGCAATATTGATTTCCTCAGCGGTTGTGCATCAGCACTTCATATCTGTGGCTAGAGCAATATACCTTGAATAGATGAATTCATCTACCTCAGTGGGAATATCAGTAGCGGCACAGGAGTGGAAAAGCGCCGTTTCAACTTTGCAAGGCAATGGTAAAGGTGAGCTCCCCCTATCGACATGCACCGTCCGAGGCGTAAGTATTCTGCCCTACAGCCTTATGATCCGTGTTCACCTGATCCCCCCCCATTAATGAGATGTTTTGGCTTTCTGCTTTCCTGACTTTGGTTTGAAATTCAATTCGTCGAGTGGTGCGCCTTCTATCAGACCGAAAGAACATTGCATTATGCTATAGGGCAAGGTTGACATGCGAAGGTACCTAAGTAACGACACTCAAGGTTCGTTCCTAACCCCCAGGTGTTGTGTCTGCCATACAATACCAAGCTCACCTTCATCGTGACGCATACAATGCAACTGAGGTGGCTACCTGTTTCAACTCATCGGATCTCCGCCATCAATTTAGACCAGCCACTTTTAAGTGAGATCTGAGAGATCCGGCCAGGCTAGCACCATGATGTAATAAGTAGTGCGGCGTCCGGCGCTAGTCTTATTCCCTAGCTATCTCCTCCAGTAATAACTACTCATCTTCAATAGCGGAAGCAAACAAGATACTGCGGTCGGAACCACGCTTCTGATGGACCTTGTTTCTTATTCAGGGGGGGGCATTTCTTCGGCATTTATACTCGTCAGTCGTCTCCCTATCTTGTTCATCCCTCTTTAATCTCCACAATGGCGGTGAGGTTACTTGGACGTACCTGGTCAATAAACTAGGTAGCCATGACATGATGTAGCGATAAGCACTGGGGACCTCGGTATCTTAAATCACTCTTACACCTGTAGGGTTGCAAATTGTAACAATCACGTAAGGTCCGCCCGATTCGGAAGATCCAGGATCAGGAGTGCGTTTGCAGAAGAACTACTTAAGTTGGTAGGCAAGTATGCAGACTCGTTCATTTGGGGCTCATTATCTTTGGCTGGGCCGGTACGCACCGGCACGACACTGCAGGGTATGCGCACACACCGGTAGTACGTACCCCTCCCCCTATCTACCCTACCTGCCCAGACATGCAACCTGAATGAGTTTAGCCTATGATGCATGCCAACGCCCTGCTTGGTGGGTTGTGTGCCACAGCCAATGGTCATCTCGGGCCGATTCATGGAGGGGACCTTCATTGCTACTTCACAACACTTCAATACTACCATCTGGATCTTTCTGTGAAACCGCCCCTCGCCTTTTATTCACGCTCGTCAAGCTGCAGATGCTCCTCGGGCTAACAATACGGGCCCAATATCGGCTAGCCAGCCCCCGTTTCATCTTTCCTTTGGGAATGTCCATGAAGATTGAGACAACTCTCGTCGTATCAGGAGAACTTCGACTCTGGTAGTCAGGCATTGCCCAAATGTATGAGAAAATCTTGAACCGGATGTGTGCTAGAATCTGCAACCGTTGATTAAAAAGAAAAAAGATGGAATATAAAGAGAGTAAGTTATTGTTAAAAGGTATCTAGCGTAACGTTGGTATCCTGGTTGGTCGATGCAGCCCATGTCCTTCCATCTATGCATTTTCGTAGCAAAGCGCCTTAAATTCATCACTTTTCATACATACATACACATACACACCCAGCAAATGACAAAGGTTGCAGTATCCAAGCTATCCACCCTTCACCACCCGTTCTGTTTCACCGCCTTGATCCGCTCGTGAGTCGAATTCTCGTCGGGGTCTCGGGCACCCTCGGTAAACTGGAAGGACCGCTCCTCGAGGATGATGTACTTGCTGTCGGAATCCTCGTTGATAGTGTCAAATTCTGATGACACGGTTCCTTTCTTGCTCTTCTTGGTCTTGTTGGAGGAGCCGAATGTCGCAAGATGGTTGACCTTGCTGTCGCCCGACCTGGCACTGGGGCCCGTGGGGCCGCTCGAGCCGCCGAGAGCAGAGTCGCCGAAGATCTTCTTGGCCAGCGGCAACATGATTGGGATGCAGGCGCCGATGATGACGAAGTCGGCCTCGATGCTGTAACGTGGCGCGTTAATCGGTTGAAAGAGGATGAATGATTACAATGAGCAAGGTTGCGTGGTTACCAAACTTACTTGGTCCAAAGGAAGGTGTTGCCGAGATAGTAGCTGAAGTCCAACTCGGTGAGCAAGGATGGGAAAGTGGTGGTCTTGTAGATGGTCACGGCGGCAGCGCTGGTGGTTCGAATTGTTTAACTTGAAATGCTGCAAAAGCCCAGGGTGGTAAGGGGTGGAAGAACTCACCAGTATCCAAAGCCCAGGGAGGCGCAAAGGGCAAGCTTCTTCTTCTGGTTAAGGTGAAGCTGCCACAGCACCACGGTCGGGTAAATGGCGAGGTACAAGTCGAACATGACAGATGCGATGCTGACGGCCATGGCATAATAGACAACAGGGTCACGCTTCATGCAGGTGCCCTCGGGGACACCGCCCCATTGGAAAGCAGCGGGGGTGCATTGGGCAAAGTTGAGGGTGAGCATGGCGGCCGTCATGAGGAAGTAGAGGACCGAGATGGCCCACATGAAGTAGATATGCATCTTCGAGGGGTTGAGGAGCTTGGCTAGCAGGATGATGACGGCGAACTTGGGGAACATGAACGAGCTGAGCCCCGGAACGAATGAGATGATGACATATTTCAGAATCTTGAAGACGTTCTCTGGCTGGAGCACAATCGCGTGCTTGCCACCACCGTAGTGGACAGCGGCTCCACCCATGCCAACATAGATGATGCTGAGAACCTGTATGAGGCGCGCGACGTTAGCCACCACTTCTGCAGCGGTACATATGTTGTGGGGGATGGCAGACGTACGATGGAGAACATGATAATGTAGTCGTCAATGAATATTTTCCCCACCGAGATGATCCGGCTGTAGATGCGGCCGATGACGAAAAGCAGCGCAATCGTCGTCATCACCGACGTGACGGCGACGATGGTGGGGCCCTGGTTCTCATTCTCGTACCCCGGGTACGGGATCGGCGGCGGTCCCGGAGGAGGAGGGCTCGTCGACATCTTGGCCTTTTTTGTCTCGTTCGCGCCGTATCTCGATTGCTGTGGGGGAAGTCACGGCGGTTGCTTGGATGTTGTCATGAGCTTGGAAACATCAAATCGACGCGGCGGCGGGAGGGAGGGACGGGACGCTTTATTAAACCTCCTTGCCCGTTTATCTCACTTGGCCCGTCCACCACTTGCTCTTTCCCCATTGCACGCCCAGAATCCAAAGTTCAGTCTCCACTCGCGAGCGGAGCGCGCCATACCAAACGTCACACCCCTTGTGGGCGAAGGAAGGCACGAAAGGCTTGAAGTGACCTGGTCTCGGATAGTGGCTGGTGCGCACGGCCGTCCTGGCCCGCGATCTGCCGTGTAGATGAACGCGCTAGATAGGCTGCTGAGCTTGTGAAGTGTCGGGTACGTCGACGATGCCAAGCGCACCAATGGTAGAGGTCTCCGCACCGTCCCAGGTCCCGCCTCGTTACGCCGCGCCCGAGAACACTCAGTTGGCGATCAGGTTGTTAGCCCAGCCGACAGGCACGGATCGCCACTGCACGCTATTCTGTAAACAGCTAGCAGCGGCAGGCCCTGTCTAACAGCCGCCGTGCGAATCTACGGGCATCGCCGTTAGTGCCCCCGGTAAAGCTGGTGATGCGACGCTGTGAGTGCAGCCCACGGGTGCGCTAGGCCCTCATCTTGCGAACCTAACTGGATAATCTCGATCCAGATTCGCAAGCATTCCTTGTGTTGCGTTCCAGACGCTACGTCCGCACACCTGGCGCAATTCAGCTCGATGGAAGGTGCGCCCCATCCCTTGGCACTTAAATTGCTGACAACCGGGCGCCAGCCATCCAAACTCAAGGCTTCAACGTCCTAGTGGGGGAAGAGGAAGGCTTCCGCATTGTTCTGTCTTCCCCAACGTCGTGTCCCGATCGTCGCCTTGCCTCCGAATCGCCCGCTCGGACGCGCTCGGACGGTGCCTTCACAGGCACGGCTCCCGCAACCCACCCTAAACTGAGGGATTTCAGATGATGAAGCACCCTTGGATCTGGGCCAGCATTTGCAAGTATCTAGAAGCATTGCACGAAAATCCCTCCCGATCTCATGCGGGGTCGTGAGGGTGCGTTGATCGGCAGGAACCACGATCGGCAGCATACTCCAGAAAAAGAAGAAAAGAATAACCCGCTGTCAATACGGGTGCCAAGGTGTTGCCCTGCCAAGCTACGACGTTTTGATGGTCGAGGACGCCGCGCTTGTCAGGGAAGGACATTATCTTTTGCACTATTGCTGTAGAGCCACGGTAGTGCCTCAAGCCCCTTTTCTAGAACCCGATTGCATCCTTCAAACTCGCCCAATCCGTACTGCTCGCGGCTGAGGTCTGAGGTCGTTGCACCGTCCTGATTTGCAAGGGCTGGCCATGTGCCAAGACAGCCGGGACAGTGGCACATTGGCCTCACCTTGTGCCCGCTGTTTCAAATGCGGACGTAAATAACCGCAAGCGAAAATGCCCGTTCGCCAGCCAGGAGATGACTGATGGTGAGGGTTGATTCTGTCTAAATAGAAAGTGAGAGCAAGACGGGAGAAACAGCTAAGGAACATCTACAGCCTCTCCAGTTTGGGACTAACTCATGATCGCTATCAAGGGCTAAAACACAAGTGTACTGTAGAACGGGGACTCGAGAGGCAAGGGTTGAACAAGGGTTGAACTCGATTGCTCGAGATCTCCAACCGGGTTTCGATGACCAACTGCAGTACCTAGCCTCCCCCATGACAAAATAATCGAGACACCAAAAACGCCGATCCCCACATTAAATTCATCTTCCGCCAGCGACGACCGAAGTTGCAATTGCGATAGAACCACGAAAACTGGCTTTATTCAACTCAAGCCTCAGTCCTACTCACATCCGCTGTTAGAGCTCCTATTAATTTTTTCGATTTTCTTGCTGTTGGTTTGGCGACGGAACCCGCATGCAAAGTTTTGGTGTCTTAACTAAACTGTCATGATGGAGCTAGCTCTAGTTGATATTGCTTTAAAGGAGAAGCTAGAGGTGGACCTGGTGGGGGTTGAGATATCCCAAAACATCAGCGGGTGCGTAATCATCCCCAGCAGCCATCCTTCAGGCCCACAAGGCCATGGTTGCCCATGCGCGCATCCTCTTCATTGCATCACCATCGGTCTTAGCCTCCCCTTCCATCAAGATCCAGTCGTGTGCCTCGTTCTTCATGACCTCTAATCGCACGTCGAGGCCAGGGTTGCCCCTGCGAATGGCCTCCGCAAACTCGACGCTCTGATCTAACAAGCATTCCTGTGCGCCAGCGGTCACATACACAGCCTTCACAGCGCCGTCCAGCCCTGTAAACCAAGCTTCGGCGTCCACGTCCATGGGCATCGCCCAGCCATTTCCTTCCCGCACCTCGGCCCCGTAGCTCGCGACCCCATCAAGCAGATTGCTGTTTGACTTGCTCACGATGGCTGGCGAGAGCATGTCGAACGTGCCGTTGTCCAAAAAGGATCTCGAGTCTGTGCGCGTGCTGACCCACGGCGATACCGCGAACGCACCAGCCAGGGGTTCGCCAAGCGTGATCTTTCGTGCGGCAGGGTGGGGATGGAGAAGATGGCCGAGCACCTGCGCCGCGAGGTTGCCTCCGGCCGAATCCCCGCCGATGATCAGGTCTCTGGGACGGATGCCGGATGCGAGCAGATGTGCGAATCCCTCAGCGGCCTGGATCAGCTGCGTGGGATATTGGGCGTGTGGGCAGAGCGTGTACTGCAGCACGGCGACGGCAACCTCCTCGCCGGGGTGGTCCGCCGCGGCAGCAACGTAGGCGCGCAGACACCATTCCAGGTGCCCCGGCAGCAGGGGGCTGATATAGCCGCCGCCGTGGAAGAAGTAAACAAATTTGGTCGCTGTTTTGCGGTTGCCCAGCCACAGGAGGGATGATGCGCCATCTGGGAGCGGCTCGGCGTCGAATTTAATGCGGGAAGCGACATATGCTTCTACCACGTCGTTACGTTTCGCATTGGCACTTGCGGCGCGAGAGCGGATCCAGCTCTGGTACAGCTTCACGGTTCCTGGAATGGCGAATTGGATCTCTAGTGGCCCGAGCGAGCCCAGGCTGAAGCGGCAGAAGGCGGCATGCGCGTAGTGCCGCAGCGGGATTCCGCGCGCCGTCGCGATGCACAGGCAGCGCGCGACGTTGAAGAGAATCTCTGGCGGGGCCAGAAACGCAAGTCTGAAGACGAACCTCGCCTTCGCGGATAGCGAGAGGCTCTGCGGGGTCGGCCCGCCGAGGGGTTTGGACGGCGCGGACTAGAATAGAGATGGATCACGCGTGAGTGGAGTTGTTCATCTTGTTGCAAATGGAACACACGAAAAATGAGAACACTCACCATGGCTCGGAACACCTCGGTTAAACGCCCGATTAGGAAAGCGCAGCGTGCTCGATCGACCGAGTTGCTTGCAGTGGTGCACAGACTGAGAGAGACGTTGCAAACCGGCGGGAAGTAAAAAGACGGAAACTAGAGGAAGCTTCTTACACTTGTGTCTGCAGCAACTTTAGGGGCATCAAATAGTGGGATGGGCGAACGACGAGTTACGTGTTTCTTACGATCAAGGGTGTGGAAGCCTCGGCTAATTTTGCTTCTTCACGAGCTTGTTCGCTTTTTGTTGACTTTGACGCGGGGAAGACGATCGGTTTGGGGGCCAAGCCGGGTCCAGGCAGGGGTGTCAGCTGGTCACTTCGAGCCTGCAAAAATTCGACCTGAAGAGCGCACCTTCGTCTCCTACAGCATTGTCCGCTTGGCACAACGAATCACTGCTTGCATCTTGCAAAACCCCGTACGACATACCCTGAACGGCCTCTCCGCCGCCGATCGAGTCATGGCGTCTCTCCGTGAGGGCCCCAACGACATCGTCGCGAGAATTGTCCGGAAAGACGGTGCTGAATGAGCACCTGACGCTTCCTGTCGCTGCGGCAGCGACATATTTCAGTTTTGAGGCTTCCGGGAGCTACCTCGCCAATATCGCCGCGGTCGTTTCCCGATTCGGTCTCGATGCATCCTTTGTCTCCCGGGCTGCCGCGCGCCGGGCCGGCCGGGTGGCTCTCGGCCTCGGCGCCGCCGGCTTTCTATTTTCTCTCAACGAGTGGCTAAACAAATGGTGCGCCAACAACTGGACGCCGACAAAACGCGGCGAATGGGACTGGGACCGCGAGATTGTCGTGGTGACCGGTACTAGCGTTGTGCAGAAGCTGCTGGACAGGAATCCGCGCACCACCATTGTCGTCATCGACTTTGCACCGCTCTCCTGGACACCGCCCGCGGGATCCAAGGTGCACTACTACCAGGCCGATCTCAGCGACTCTAATGTCGTGAGAAATGTCTGCGAGAAGGTCAGGGTCGAGGTCGGTCACCCGACGGTCTTCATCAACAACGCCGGGATCGTCCGGGGCTTCACGGTCATGGAGGGCAGCTATGCCGACGTTGAGCTTACCATCAAAACCAACCTGCTAGCTCCATTCCTTCTGGTGAAAGAGTTCCTGCCGGACATGGTCAAGCACAACCATGGCCATATTGTTTCCGTATGCTCCATGAGCTCCGTTGTAGCTCCTCCTGGGATTGTCGACTACGCGGCAACAAAGAATGGCATTTTGTCGCTACACGAGGTGGGTTCCTGCGGCTTGTTTACGAGTCAATTGAGCTAACTAGATGCAAGGTCTCCAAGTTGAACTTGCGCGTCGTCACAAAGCGCCCAAGGTCCGCCTCACCAACGGCATATTCAACTTCATCAAGTCGCCACTCTTCAAGGGGGATACAGGGCTCCCAAACTTCCTGGCCCCATTGTTGCACGTGGAAACTGTCAGCGAGTCCATCGTTGACAGCTTGTACAGCGGGGTGGATCAAGCGGTTTTAGTTTATCGTGCCGAGTGATCAAAACTTTATGCAGTGACGATAGATCAATGTCCCGTGACGCTAGAGCCCCACTGGCAGTAGTTAAGCGCTCTCAATTCCTTTTCAGCTTCATTTCCTTCCCCTCCCCTCAAACCTCCAGAGAACATACACCATCCCACGTCAACCGTACGCAAAGAGAGCGCGATGCCGCGCGAAAAGGGTAAACAGCAGACGCCCGAGAGACCGGAAGACATGGGCCAATCAAGTACCGATCCGACATTGAAGACTGGTGCAACCCCCAAGGTTACAACGCATGGTAAACGGACGCCAACTTTACCAATAGCATCACCAATGCGAAGCACCCCGCCCCCAGTCGACATGGAAACGACACCTACATTCTCATCGCTCGTCCGCAACAAACTCGATCAGAATATCTACGAAAAACATATTGAGCCCCTGATCACTCACGCAAGCGCTAAGAAGCGCAGCTTTTCGGCTGTCTCGGCTGCCAGCAATGAGAGCATCCGAATTGCAAAGTCTATGAAGAACAATAGTTCAGACGATGGGGACAACGAGTTGCGGACAGTGGCCTTCCAAGCTGCGATTCAGAACATCAACGCGAGCAGTGATGTCATTGAGGCAGAGCTTGATGCTGTCGAGAGGTCTATCAAGGTTTTGATGGACGAATACAATAAGGGGGCTCTGGACATCAACGATGCGACAAAGGACAAAGAGATCATGTTACTGGAGAAAAAGGCTCGCAACTTACGGTGTACATTTGTCGTGAGACGGTCCCAGACATTCCAGCTTGCCGGGGAGGTAGCGGACAAGATTTCCCTGGAGGATGCAGAAGTCCCGCTCTTCGTTAAGGATTGGTCGTATGTTGATTTGCTGGTATCACGATACCAGACACCGGCAAACGCGACCCTCGACATATTCCGGCCTAGAGACACCAAGGCGCAGGACCGCTTCCGGGCCCGCATCTTCAAAGCATACGGTGTTAATGGGGAGGCTTCCTGTTGCCTTTCCGGCGCGATAGCGAATGTTGTTGCCGCCCACATTGTCCCCTACAACATCGGAGAGAATAACGCCGCCTATCTTTGTGGAGAGGCGACGCACCAAGATGGCCATGTTATGTGCCCTCAAAATGGCCTCCCGATGTTGAAATTCTTTAAGGAAGCGTTTGACGAAGGGAAGTTTACCATCATTCCTGGTGGCGACAACCTGGACGAGTGGAAAGTTACTGTGCTGGACAAAGATTTTGCCAGGCTCCTTGACAAGGACCCTCTGCTCCCACAAATACACGGCAGGGTGTTGGAATTCAAAACCGATTTCCGCCCCGCCAAACGTTACCTTTACTTCGCACATCTCATCACTACACTCCGGCGGCAACGATATGAGTGCACTGGATGGTGGAGAGATGTACCACCTGGCATCTCTGATGTTTGGGCTACACCAGGGGAGTATCTCCGGAAGTCAGCGCTGATAGTGCTGGCCAGGAGGGTGGGCCATATGGCCCCAAAAGAAGCGGCAGAGCTGTTAGGGGTTTCGGACGATGACGTTGATGACGAGAGTGTACCATCCAGAAGAGCGAAGCTATTTAGCGACACCGTTAACTTAAGTCCAAGGGGGACGACAGAGTCAACTGCTTTGAAAGAGGAGGAGGATCCAGTTGTAAATCACTCCGCCAAGTCACCGGGCCTCACAAATCCGTTTCGCGCGCTCTTAAACTCAGGAGATGACGAGGAGGACGAAGGCGATGAGGACGAAGACGAAGAGGAGGATGACGAGAATTGAAACGCCTGTATAATTTTGGACGAGCTTAGTTTGCTTTGCCTGAGATTTCATAATCCTGATTCTGGCTCTCATCATCTGCTCGCTCAGGAGGTTGCTCGTTATAAGTCATGGCGGACTTGGCGATTTGTATTCAAGTTGGCGCTCATGGATTTGGTGGCGAGGCATGAAAGATGTTAAAGCTCACTGCAGGAATGGGTTGCTGGTGGTGTTCCTTTTTTTCGCCGCCCGCCAGATGAAAGGATGAGGCATGCCCCGCATTCACACTTCCAGGAGGCCTGCCAAAACACGTGGGATTGGTTATTCGACTCCAGACCCAGCTCTTCCTGGGAACACCAAAAGGAAAAGAAGGAGCCGTTGGAACAAGTTGTCACTCGGCCCCACACGGGCGTCAGGCAGGTAGGCAGCAGGCGGTAGCCTCCGTTCCCAGCCTCCCAACCAGCAGCTCCAAGCACCTGCAAGATCCAAATCCAACAATCCAGATCTCAAGATCTGTTGTGGTTCACCCCGGATTCTGAAAAGACATCGATCCACCAGCTACTCCCTTTCGGGTCGAGTGCATGGCCGCCCCGGTCCGAGTCCCCCAACCCCGGAATTCAGCTCACAGGCAACCCCTTGCAACACGCCCCCCGCCCAAGATCCTGGGCCCGGTTCATCCAGCGCGCTAGTTCCAGCACCTGAAATATTTCGGGCACCCTTTCCCGGACAATTGTCATCCTCGTTGTTCGTTGTCAGCACTCAGTTTTTGGCGCAGCAACCTCAACCAAATAATCCTTTCGCACGACTCGGACCCAGCGTCTCATCCGCCCCGTCCCGCAGCGCAACTAACCGCCGTCAATCCCGCTGCAGTCAGCATGCCGGCCTCCAACCCTGAACCCACCGCAGCAGAAGCGAGTGCGGAACCCGCTGCCACCACCGCGGCTCACACTTACACTTGCGCAATTCGCATGCATCGGCACCGGCTTCTCGGCCATCTGCCTCGGCGCCACCCTCCAGCGCTGGTACGGCATCACCTCAATCCGCTTCTTCGACCGCGCCGCCTCCCTCGGCGGCACCTGGACCGTGAACCAATTCCCCGGCGCAGCATGCGATGTGCCATTGGCGCTGTATAGCTTTTCGTTCGCGACGAACCCCAGCTGGACAAGGATATTGCCGGCGGCGCCGGAGTTACGGGAGTATTTGCAGGGGGTGGCGGAAAGATATGACTTGCCGGGGAAGATGGTTTTTGGGAAGGCGGTGGAGAGGCGTGAATGGCTTGAGGGGAAGGGGAGGTGGCGGCTCACGGCGAGGGATGTGGCCACGGGAGAGGTGATGGTTCATGAGTGTCAGTTTTTGTTTGCGGGGACGGGCCAGTTCGCGCTGCCAAGGGAGTTGGATGTCCCGGGGGTGGAGAGGTTTAGGGGAGTGGTGATGCACTCTACGAGGTGGCGACCGGAGGTGGAGCTGAAGGGGAAGCGGGTGGTGGTGTTTGGAAATGGCTGCACGGCCACGCAGATCGTGCCGGCGATTGCGGCGGAGGTGGGGCATTTAACGCAGATTGTAAGGTCCAGGCATTGGATTATGCCGCCGCTGGATCAGGTCATGCCGATGTCGGTCAGGACGATGTTGCAGTACACGCCGGGGATGCTGGCGCTGCAGAGGTTTATCATCTTTTGTATCGCGGAGGTGGATTTCGCGGCCTTTTCGGCGCCGAATAAGTGGTTCCGCGCCAGTCGCCAGGGGATCGCGGAGAAGTATATGCGTGCCACGGCGCCGGAGGAGTATCTTGATATGCTGATTCCCCAGTGGGAGTATGGCTGCAAGAGGAGGATTTTCGACTCGGGGTACCTTGAGTCGCTTCACCGGGAGAATGTCACGTTAACCGATGAGCCGGCAATGGAGATTGTTGAGAATGGTGTCAGGTTGAGGAATGGGGAGGTGGTCGAGGCGGATGTGATCGTCTTGGCGAACGGGTTTCAGATGAACGACCTGTTGGATGGAGTCGAGGTTGTGGGTCGCGGAGGGGGGACTCTGAAAGAGCACTGGAAAGGAGGGGTGAAGGCCTACAACCTCACTTCTCTGAATGGGTTCCCAAACATCTTTTTCCCGCTGGGTGAGTGTTTGGTTTTGCTAAGGCATCCTTGCCGGGAAGTATTTTAGCTAACTAGTGTAATCGTAAGGCCCCAACGCTGCAACGGGACACACTTCCACGGTTATGACGATCGAAAACGCCATCAACTATGCCTTGCGGATCATAAAGCCCGTGCTTGAAGGCAAAGCCAGCGTTGCAGAGGTAAAGCGGGAGGCCGAGGAGGCGTACGTCAAAGAGATCCACAAGGAGTTGGACAATATGGTGTGGGCTACCGGGGGCTGCAACTCCTGGTACAAGATGGGGTCGGGAGCAACCGGTCAGAAAAAAGGATGGAATGGGATGACATATCCCTGGTGGTCTGGCCATTACTGGTACCGCTGTCTGTTCCCTGCCTGGAAGGATTGGGAATACAGTGTAAGTGAGTGTGAGCAGTGTCATTGCGTCCTGATGTTGATCAATACTTGCAGGGAGCACCTTCCAACTCAACTATTATCAAGAAGTCGAGATTATCCCTGTGGCTTACAACATCCCTCGCGATGACTAGTAGTTGGGTCGGTGATGACTAGCGAATCCCTGGTGTTGTATGTCTTTTTTGTCTTTTGACCATACCCTCTTTTTGTAAGCCTGCGAAGTATATTTACATCTATCCTTTATCTGTATGTGCTCAAACTGTAATCCAACTATGCTCGCTGAAACCATCGCTGAGCAAGAAAGCGGAGGACGAAAAGCGTTGCGAGAATTCCAGACTCCAGCGGGGCAAATGGGATGGAAGATACCACCACAGCAAATGCGATAATGCAAAAGACGATTGGAATGACCAAAGTAACCTTGTAGGGGCGGTGTAGATTCGGCTCGCGCCTGCGTAGGATGATGACACCCAGAGCTGCCAGGAACAGAAAGCCCCAGACGGAGATGCCTGTTTATCGCAAAGCTGTCAGGATACGGGCTTGTGGGGATTGCAGGGGGCTGATAGCTTACCAATGAATTTGACCAGGAAGTCAAAACTTCCGGTGGACAGATAAATACTTGCCAAGGTTGCGTTGAGCAACATTGCTCGGCTATATCCGTTAGTGAAGTGCCCAGTGAAGAGGGGTGGGGAAGAGAGCTGAAATTAAACTCACGCAGGAACTTGTCCATCAGATTCCGCGTCAGCAGCATCTTCTGGCTCGACCGGGGGGTTGGATTCGAGTGAAGGCTCAGCCTCCATAGGACTGCTTAGGAGGGGCTGCTGTTCGGTGGGAGGATCTGTTGGCTCCGCGTTGGAGCGTGCCTGAGTTTTGGGTCCCTTTTTACCCCCTGAGCCGCAGTTCATGAACCCACAGACTTCCAAGTGCGACAGGAACGACGGGATGTACCCTCTCCGGGCTGCAGATGCGATGAGGCGTCCATGGCCAAACATCTGGCTGTTGATTGTGCCGGCGCAGGCAATAGAGACGAGGGCGGCAACAATTACGGCAGCGGTGGGCCCCAAGTTGCGATGAGCTGCTACCTATAGAAGGAGTCAGCGGATTCAAGGGGTTATTTATACGACAGGGGTTCCGACGACGTACCACAGCGATTGTGTTGGTCGAACCAACTTCCTTCCACGGCAGAAGAATGTAATAAGCAACATTAACAAACTCCAACGCCATCATCACGATAGCCATAGAGCCATGGATGACGGGAGGGAGGGCCTTCTCAACGTTCTTCAGATCGCCCGCAATAAACCCAGCCTGCAAAGATGTCAGTTAGTATGCCCCCAAACGAGTCATGTGTGATCGAGAGTGAACTGACACTGTCCCAGCCAGAATACGCCCAGAGACCAGCATAAACCGCTGCGGAGTAGTGCCCGACCATCTGCAGCGGGGGAATACTCTGCCAGTCGATCCTCGACGTGCCGTCATCGATATCCCGCGCGGCAAACCAGTTCTTCGAGCACCAGTCGTCAACACATTCCCTGCTCCCAAACAACTGCGACAACGCCACCCCCACACCGAAAACCACAACGCCCCCCACAGTCACCAGCTTGCACACCGTGAAGACCTCATTCGCCTTGCCCGAGGCCGTGGTACTCCTCAAATTCAGCAGGTAGATGAGGAAAATCGCAACGATAGCGATAAGACGAAGCTGCATCGCCGTAAAAACGCTCGAATGTGGGTACCCCACCGCGGCGCCAAACGACTCGCCCAGCACAATGCCCTGCAGCGCCACCGATGACGGAAGTGCAGCCATGACGTAAATCCAAGCCAGCAGCGACGAGACAGAATCACCATAGACATATCGCAAGTAGTCCTGGATGCCTCCGTTGCCCGGGAGCACGGTGCCGAGCTCGGCAAAGGACGCAGCGCCGGCCCAGGACAGCAGGCCGGAGAAGGCCCAGACGGCTAGTGCCATTGCCGGCGACGGTACGTTGGTGTCGACATGGCCGGGGGAGGAGAAGATGCCGGACCCGATTTGGATGTTTACCAGGATGGCGAGGGCGTGCCGTGCCGAGAGATGCGGCTTCGACGAAATGGCCTGGTGCGCGTCAGTGGCGGGCGAAAGGGCGGAGTTGGGTCGCATGGCATGCACATCTGGGGTTTGACGCGGCAGGTATCACGGGGAGGTGAGAGTGCGGATTGAATGTCACACGCTGTGCTGCATCAATGTCGATGCGTGGTGGTAAAACTGGAAACCGCGCAATTGGTGGAAACTGCGACAGCGATCTCGGCGTCATCGACCAATTAATGGCACGTGATCGGGCTCCGCTTTGCGCCCTTGCCAACAACAACTCAGGGGCTCAGTGTACCAGTGACGATTTCACTGCACCGTTATTTCTACTGTTTCGCCGAGCAGACAACTCACGAACTTTCCCATTCCGCGCCTCCCAACTACGCTCTCGACCATGTCTCAGCCACAGGAACACAACTTTTGCTTCCCGATCCGCGAGCTCGCCAATGACAAAGTCAAACTAACACCCTTTCTCGTCTGTATCACCATTTTCTAAGTCACCCTAATTCTGCTTTTTAACAGCAAATATGAGTCATGCCGCAACCCGCTATTTCATACACAGAAAATACTCGACGCCCATTATCAACATGTACCTGAACTAACAACAACCACCCCAGACACGACACACCGCCCCCCTGATCGCCCAAACCGGCCACCTCCCGCAACTATGGGCCCACATGCCCGCCGGCCCCTTCCCAACCGAAGCCTCCTTCGATTCCAACTTTCTCGAGAAAGTCTCCCTCCCCAACCCGAACTTCTTCACCTTCGCGGTGATCGACAAGACCAAACCGCCCAGCTCAGATGACCCCGAAGGCGAACTAGCCGGCATGATGTCCTTCACCAACACCTCCACAATCCACCTCTCAACCGAGATCGGCTACGTTCTGGTGTTTCCTGCCTTTCATCGTACGCACGTCACGACCAATGCCGTGGGGTTGATGCTCCAGTTTGCGTTGGGGGGAACTCTGCAGGGGGGGTTGGGACTGCGGAGGGTGCAGTGGCAGACGAGTACGATGAATGCGGCTTCTATTCGCACGGCTGAGAGGTTGGGGTTTCGGAGGGAGGCGGTTCTGAGGTGGCATATCGTGTTTAAGGATGGGGTGAGGAATCATAAGGCTGGGAATGGAAGGGCTTTGCCTGCTGGGAGCGATGAAGGTGATCTCGGGCGGGATACTGTTGTTCTTAGTCTGTGCTGGGATGATTGGGAGGAGGGAGGGCGTGAGAAGGTAGAGGAGGCTATGACTAGGACGAAATGATTGTGCCAGCGGCAGATGAAGATGAGACGGTTTGCTGAACTTCGGATCAAGGGAAAAGAGTATTAGTGGAGCTCTCGAGCGGCACTGGCTAAACGATAATCAACCAGTCTAGAAGTCTAGACAATGCGAGAGCTAGTAGTTCTATTCAGGCTTTTGAGCATATAAAACAGACCTGTTCGAAAGTCAGCGAGTGGCAGCTGGGTAGTCGATCAGGTCCAAATTGACTTACGCTGGCCAATAGGCATGGGTTCCCCTGTCCTTCACCGCAATCCGGACATCAACAAAAACTTCAACCTCTATAGCAGTCCAGCCCAAGACATTGGTGAACAGCATCAGGCTGATCCCTTGGATACCTTGCATGAAATTCTCGTTGGTGCAGACACCGACGTTTTTGTATTTCCTGTCTTTCGGCCAACTATTCATCGGCCACTTGAACTTCGTCTCGACAATGTTTGTTAAGGTTACTTTAGATAGGTTGGCGCCAAGGGCGCCCCATACGGTGACCCTCGCTATATCAGCGAGTGCCGCCGTGCGGCACAGAGATGAGGACTCTTCTTCCTCATCTCTATCAATACTATCTATCTTACTGCAACTGTTCACTCAAGCCTGTGACACTTGCAACCCACACGGTTACAGCCATCAGACTACAACAATGTTGGCAAATCCTGCATCGGCTAATTGGTCCTTGTAGCTGGCGACTGAGTCCAAGGGACGGCCGAGTTTTAACGATGCCTCGAGCAAGAGCTTGTTCCACTTGAGAACCGGATTGTAGCGGCAGGGTGCCGTCATCGGAAATCATCGGATTGTCACGTCAAAGCTAGAGGTGGCTTTCCACAGTTAGCTGGATATCCTGCTGAAAAAGAACATAGACGTACGTATAGACCTGCCTGAGCATCTTGAGCCAATCCTTGATTGAGCCAGTGAGCAGCCAGAAGTCGAAAGGGTTGGCGAAAGTCCATTCTTCCTCCAAATCGTCGATGAAAAACCTGAGTGAGTAATTAGCATGACATCATATCAAAGCATAGTTTCGGCCAGGCTTACAAGTCAGGCTGAATGGGACTCAAGTCAACACCACACCCCGACGCATCGGGATATTCGTCGGCTAGAATCACAGTCAGCAAGTTCCGACACACTTGTCTCGCCCGGCATACCGAAGTCCATTGCCCGGATACCTGTGCCGGCCCCCGCATCTAGGACCCGTCTCAGAGGTTTGTCTTTCCCAATGGGGGCCAAAAACAGCTTGTTGTCCCATTGTGAGGATGCACAGCTTGTGCTGTAGGTCTATTCACTGTCAGCACGCGACCATTTCGGTCTGTAGCGGATAATGAAGTTAGCTACCTGAGATTCTTCATCTAAGACTTGGACTCCAAGCATAACTCCAGCTCCTTTGCATACCTCATCATTCGGGAGGAAATATGCTACTCCTGAATAGCGCAAGCACCTCAACAGCACGGCAACACGGCATCTTTCTCACCGCCTGCCTTGTAGGCATGGTACGTCCGGCCGTTCTCCTTGCGGTAATTGAAGATACTTGAAGCCAGTGATGCTGTCTCGCTCTCATTGTCTCCGAATACCGAATCTTCATGATCATCGGCCTCGAGCGGCACGGCCTTGATCTGTGTAATTTCGAGTTGTCCAGCCTGCACTGTTACACAAAATCGTCAATAACTATCCCCCAAGAGATTCAGCCTCCAACTGGCCACCCACCTCGGTCGACGACGCCCCTGGCGGCCTAGCGGCTTTCGGAAGGGATGCTCCGGTCTTGGAAGCCTTGGGAGAGGTACCCAGATCCGCAGCGGGGCTCGTTGCGTCAGCCAGCCCTCAGAGGGACAATACTGCACGTGGGAAGGATAATAACACATCGGACGAGAGAGCTCGAGCAGAGAGCCAAATCTGTAGGTGTGGATACGGTCGCTAATGTATCCGTTTTCCGGGCTGCGGGGTTTGGCTGCGACAAAGACGAGCTTCCACTTGCTTGAGCTGGAACAGGACGCTGGAATCAGGATGGCTGCTTTGACAGCAGGATCGACGGCCAACCATCTTGCCTTGTCATCTGCTAGCCGACGACCCGACCGCAACACGCTGCAGGGCTTGCGACGAGTCACGCCAACCTGCCCTGTTCGCCATGCGAATGCTCCCAGGGCCTACTCACCAGCGTCAATGGATTCGCGCTTCCCGTCTTGGGGGGGCTTAGCGGCGGGAAAGTTAAACCGTTCGCGTGGGTTGGAGCTCGGAGAAGGTGTGAGTTTGCGCTGGTCGTGGGCGCGGGGTGACGCATCCTTGCAAATGAGAATCGACTCCAACAGCACTTCATTGGCCGCCTGGATGCAGGGGCAGGCGACAGTCCGCCCTAACGTTTGCGATGCGGCACTCTCCAGCGGTGGCGTTGGGGGTACTCGTGATCTCGGAATCGACAAAAATTGCCAAGCTGAGGGGTTGATTGATCTGTGGTTCTCTGCTGTCTTCTGATTATCGCCTCCGGCAGGAGCGAATCGGCCGGCATCTGCTGGGAAGGTCCAGCTAACCGTGACAACGTTTCAGCTAGCAAAAAGCCCCCCGAACAAGCAGGTGTGACACCCTAGAACACTCCCCGCAATCTTTCTTCCGCAGCGGCACACAATGTCGCAAACACATCTAAATGCCACCTACGACGTGGTTATCGTGGGCGGTGGCCACAACGGCCTCACTGCTGCGGCTTATCTGGCCAAAACAGGGCGCTCCGTTGCTGTGCTGGAGCGACTCGGGTCGACGGGGGGCGCGGCGGTCAGCGCTCTAGCATTCGATGGTCTCGATGCGCGCCTATCGCGCTACTCGTACTTGGTTAGCCTCATGCCCCGGACCGTCCTAGAGGATCTCGGTCTAAACCTCCATCTTGTGCGACGCCGCTACTCATCCTACACCCCCGCACCGGGCCACGCGGACGGAGCGGGCCTGCTCGTGGACAATCTCGATGAGGAGGCGACGCGCGCATCTTTCGGACGAGTCGGTGCGGAGAAGGATGCCGATGCGTTCAAGGCCCTCTACCGGGACACGACCCGCATCGCCGAGGCCCTTTGGCCGACCGTCACAGAGCCGCTGCTGCGCCGAAGCCAGGTCAAGGCCCGTCTCGGCGACGATGAACTGTGGGCCGCCATCTTTGAGCGCCCGATTAGCGAGTTCATCGAGGCCCGCGTGGCCGACGATCTCGTCCGTGGCGTCGTGGCAACTGACGCCCTGATCGGAACCTTTGCGACGCCCCAGGACGCTTCGCTGCAACAAAACCGGTGTTTTTTATACCACGTCATTGGCGGTGGGACTGGCGATTGGGACGTTCCTGTCGGCGGAATGGGCAATGTTACACAGCAGCTTGCTGACGCCGCGCGAACCGCCGGCGCCACGATCCTCACCGGCGCCGAGGTCACGTCCATCGCACCCGACGGAACCGTTGCATACCGCCTCACCACCGAAGGCACCAGCCATACCGTCTTCGGCGGCCACGTGTTAGCCAACGTGGCCCCATACGTTCTGGACCGACTGGTTGGCCATGAGCAGTCATCATTCGCGGTTGAGCGCCCGGAAGGAAGCCAAGTGAAAGTCAACCTCCTCCTGTCCCGCCTCCCGAAGCTCCGGGATCCCTCCGTGTCACCGGAGGCAGCCTTCGGCGGCACCTTCCACATCAACGAGCTGTACAGCCAGTTGTCGACCGCCTTCGCCAGTGCGCAGAGCGGCTCCATCCCGGACGTCCTCCCGTGCGAGATCTACTGCCACTCGCTATCTGACCCGTCCATCCTCGGACCGGAACTCGTCGCATCGGGAGCCCAAACCCTAACCGTGTTCGCTCTGCACGTGCCTGACCGGCTCATCACGGCGGAGAACAACGATGGACAGCGTGAGCGTCTGCAGCGCGCCGTGGTTGACTCATTGAACTCGGTGCTTGCCGAGCCGATCGAGGACCTGTTGCTTCGGGACGCGCAGGGGAGGCGGTGCATCGAGACCAAGACGACGCGAGATATCGAGCAGGCTCTGAATATGCCCGGTGGAAATATCTTCCACGGGCCGCTTTCCTGGCCGTTTGTTGAGGACGATGCTCCGCTTGATACCCCCGGGCAGCGCTGGGGCGTGGCTACTCGGTATGGAGAGCACATTCTGCTGTGCGGGTCTGGTGCTGTGCGCGGCGGGGCTGTGAGTGGCATTGGTGGGCATAATGCTGCTATGGCGGTGTTGGAGGCCACGGCTAAGTAGGCGAGGAAGGTGACTAAAGTGTACATGGTAGCGGTTCGTCGAGAGTTGGTTATTGGGATGATCAACTATGTTGGAGTCAATGACATGATCATCAGGCTGTTCTAAGGAGCGCTTCGTTGAGTTATTTCCCGAGGATCAAGCTCCCTCCTCATACGATAGAATGTCACGATGTCGTCGACCACACAGCCTTGAGATCTCAGGCACTTTGTAAGCGCCGTATCTGGTACAGGACCTGGCATACCACACTCAAGTTCATAAACGCGAAAAGGCCTGCCTATGGCAGTTGATTGGATAGAAATCTCTCCCGATCCATCTTCATCTGATCCAGCACCACCAGCACAGCCCGGAGCCGATATACACCGGCCTCGGCAACGCTCATGTCAGGGAAACAAACGAAACTCCCCTCGTTGCTATTTTCATCAACACCCTCAAAATGATTGTTGACATGATTACCCATAAGTAGTCGGTGGCGGGTATTGCGGATATCGGTCACATCCCTGTTGCGTTCGAGGTTTCCGTCCAGAAGGCTGCAGTATACCACAGCGAGTAGAAAGCGTTCAGAAGCCATCGTCGTGAAGCTTGATGAACTCAGATTGTCGTCGAGGATAATCATCTCTACAATTGGAACAGGCCGTATGAGCGTCCTTAAGCAATTTTCCTTCTTTCTTTCTATACAGGCTAACGTATTGCCGGGATGTTGTCTGAATTGGATCTGATATGTGAAGCCTGGGGGGTACTTCACAATGGGAATGCGTGGGGCTCTCAAGGCAATAAATAACTCGTACAAACCCACCAATATCGTCGTCCTCGGATTTTTCAGCATCGGACTTCTCAACATCGGAATGCCCTCTGGTGGCCCACTGGTGGTTTCTTTGTCATCAGGGCCAGCAGCCAAGGCTCTAGATTCGCCACTGGATCTCTTGCTGTGGTCTTGAACTAGGGTGTTGGAAGGGCTTTGGCTGCCAGCTTTAGCCCCAACTGGTGGGGTTATTTGACGGGAGTAGTACTTGCCGCAGTTTGTACTAGATCGGTCGGTTACCCCTGAATTGCAAGTTAGGACGAAGATAGGATGTACATACCATTTCCTCTCAACCTCCGCGTTTTTGCTTTCTACTGAAAGCGAAAAGCACCTGGGGCAACCGAATGAGACCACCGGATACCTGCATACTGGCTCATGTCCATTTTCTGGTATGGCTGAAACGCTCCGTTCCAGCCCCTGCTCCTATCAACATCCATTCCAGTCGTATGTTCCTTGAGCATATATCTCTTGTTCAACCCGACGGGCCCCTTTCTTCCCCTTGAATCTATCCGCAAGGATGTACTCGAATGCGTCCCAGGATGTGATAGTCTCCAAATAGATCGGAAATGGCTATCCGGCAGGGTCCTCGAGTAGGAAGTACTGGTGCTCGCCCTCAAGTGGTCGTTGTAAGCTCATCACTGCCCCATGAACTGCCCGAATATCGCTGGATATCGTCGACAATACAGACAATATCTGGCCCGCGGAGTCCCTCAGGCTGGTGCCCAACTGCACAACGTTATTAATCCCACCAACGATGCCTCCGCTGACGTCCTCAAGGTATGATTGGAAACCCCAGAGCTGTTGCGAATTGCCCTTTGACTGGTCTTTAAGGGAGGAGAGGGCGTCGGTCACGGCGTGGTGGTTCCGCTGAGATACTCGGCTTGAGAGAGAGGTCTGTTAGTGGAATACAAGGCAGACTGTCACACTGATATACCGACAACTTAATCGGTCCCAGAAGCATCCCCAGTGACTGGCAATACACCATCAACTGAAAACGGAACTTCTCGATATCCTTTTCGTCGACCAGCCTCCACTGTATCTTCCTCGCAGCGTCCTTCAGGGCGCTACCGGAGCCGCCATGTCCCAAGCTGAGTTGATATTTCTTGATATCGTACTCGATCTTGAGAAGGCAGTGGCGTATTCTATGGGCAGTACCCTGGGCGGTTATTCTTAACTCATCGTTTTCAGGTAAGCCGCGGTAGATTCGATCGGCCTCTCGACGAGTCTGGTCAATGACATTCAGACTTCCAACAAGATCGGAATAGGCCTTGGAGGATCCCCTCGAGTCATCAAAAGCCGAGACCGAGTCCTTGATCAAGATGGCAATCAAGATGAAGTCGCCGACGGCACCGAAAGTCAGCCCTAGCTCCATGGTTTGAGAAGGTGGATGAGAATGGGGAAGAGGGTGGGGACGACGTGAGAACGACCAAGCTGCAGGGTGGCGCTTAAGAATCCGAGGGGATGCGTCATACAGTGAGGACGGAAGGCGGAGGCATCCAGTCAATATGGCTAGATGCAGATCGAGGTGTCGTGTAACTCGCAAAGACACAAGGGCTCGTTACTCGCACGGTGTCGGAAGCGTGGAAATAAACCAAGCCCCTATGCGGTGTTTTGCGCCCAATATCTGAGCAAACTCCCTCACAGTACACGTCTCCATATTCCCCGACATGGGCTGGAAAGTCTATCCCCCGAAAGGAGAAGAAGATACCGTATCGAAAGCGTAGGCAAACCCGGATGTTGCATTGAAATAGGTCGTTGGAAAATGCTATTGGGCTCACAACATTAAAAGCTATGACCTACGGGCTACCTGCCTGGACAGTAAAGAGGCATCCTCCGCACTGGTTCAGGAGATGGAGCCTTCGCACCTCCCCGTCTTCCCCTTCCCCTCCCCCCCCTCTCCCGGCTCAAAACATATGAACCCTCGTCGACGAATGAAACATCGCCGGCAAGAAGCTCTTGTTATCATTCATATTCTCCACCGCCGTCTGCAAGCTCTTGGGCGTCCTCTTCAGCACAGTAGTACTCAGTGTCTTATCCAAATGCTCTGCACGCATCTCGAAGAACTTCTCGACCGCCGCAAGTACCGTAAATTCGCCAAACGCCTTCGCTGCGACCTTCCCTTGGTCCAGCAACTTATCCAGTGTCGAGCCCTCTTCGTCATCAGAATCTCCGTTTTCAACCAACGTAGCTTCCTCGTCGGGTTCCTTCTTCGGAGTGGATCCTGATCCCGGATAACCGAACCCAAAAGCGCTTACGCGCCCTGTTGCATCCCCGACGGTCTTCATGCCGAAGCTGAGTTTCTCCTCACTTTCCTTGGCGGAGACTCTACTCTTGAGGTAGCGGTCCAGAACGTAGCACATCTTGCGCTTCTTGCGTTCCATGTAGGTCTGCCACGCCTTGACGAGACCAGGCTCGGGCGTCGAGTTGCTGAAGTCGATCTCTCCTGTGGCGATGCGATGTCCGTAGTACTGCCCAGGCGTAGAGCCGAGCTCTAGGTGGCACAAGAACCAGCGGGCCCCAGGAACCCCAGAGAAGCGTGCCAATACCCTGTACTCAGTCAGTATCACTACAGGAATTCCAGGCCACTACCACCACCAGGAAAGATAAGGTACATACCACTCCCCCGCCACCAACTGCAGCTGCGGCTCCTGAATAAAGTCAATCATCTTGCTCACCACCCGCTCCTCCTCCGTCTCCTTATCGACATCATCAACCTCCTCATCGTCATCCTCCTGCTTCCCCTCCCCCTTCCCCTTCGCCCCCTTCCCCTCAAAAGGATCACTCTTCGCCGTCGGACTAGCCGGCGACACCACCATATCCTTCAACAACCTCGCACCCCTCTTCTCCTCCTTACTCTTATACTGCTCCATCAGCACCTTACTCTCCACCCCCTCAACAGCATCCAGCTCCTGCTCCAGCAACCGCTTCTCACACGAAAAACTCGCAATGACTCTCGCAAACCCAGTGCTGATAGAGCACCACCCTGATATCTTGTCCTGTGGTGTGACAGCCTTGGCGATACGCGCACGTAGTCGGTCGTGGTCGATCATGGTGACGATGACGCGCTGGATATCGAAGAGGCCTTCGATGCCGGAGTTGTTAACGATGATGGGGTTGGGGGAGATGGTGCTTTCGTGGTCGAAGTCCTGGCCGAAGCCGAGGCGGGTGGTGATTCCGGGCTTGGCGGAGTGGGCGTCGGGATGGTGGGTAGTTGCGTCGAGTTTAATGTCGTCGAATTGGGGGGGAAGGGGGATGGGGCCTTTTCCGGCCTTTTCCAGTTCGGCTCGAGCTTCAGATGAGTGGGATATGTATTCGAGGTGCTTTGTCACGTCTTCGTCAAGGGCTTCCCATGAGGGCTTCGATGGCGTGTCGTTGATAGGGGTAGTGATTGGTGGGCTTTGGACGGCTGCTTGAGCCGCGGTGATAATTGGTGACGGTGTCGGTTCGACAACAGGTTGGGGGGCTTGCTTGCCGAGGCCAAAAGATGATTTCTTGCCAAGAGCTGAGAACCTCGAGCCTTTCTTGGCCGTGTCTGTTGTGCTCTCCTCCTTCCTCCCGCCTCCTATACCCATCTTGAATCCGGGCATCGAGAGCGACGGACTCGGTAGTGATATCGGAGAGCTTGGTAAGGATGACAGCGAAATCGAGGGGCTGGGCAACGAGGGTAGCGAGAAGCCCCTACCGAGACCGAGATAACCCGAAGGAGTATCCTTGCTGTCTACCACCTCACTGACCGGTACAATGGCCTGCTCAATAGGCGCCGGCTTCTTCACGCAATGCTTGACAATGTACCCAACAATCTTGCCCACGCTCTTGAGTTCCTGCTTCAGCTCGTGGAAACCCGAGAGTCTAACCAGCTCGATGATACGGAAGATCCAATCGAATGGGAGATTCTTCTGCTGCTTGTCCTTGACCGTGTCGATGGCCTGCCTTAGAACGGTGATGACCTGGTGATATGTCTGCATGACATCGTCCATCCTGCCCTGTACCTGCGATGACAGCAAGAGGTTGTAGTGCCTCCCGCGGTCCTCGTGGTTGCTGAAGGCAACATGGGAAGAGGGATACAGTGAGCGGCCACGGACAGGGCTACCCATCTCCATTCCCGTCCAGTTGAAAACCGAGACGTCGTTGTGGGTGATGATGACCTGGTCGAGCAGCCGCGCAAGCGCCATAGCGTAGCCCTCGGCCGAGAAGGTCGGGAAACGCACCCCCATGATTCCCATGAGAGCGTAGGCGCGGTCCGTTGCCACCGTTGCGACACGTTTGCCGGATGCGGCCAAAACACTCTGGGCTGCAAATCCAGAACGTCGCTTGCCCTCTTGCCAGGCACCAAGTCTCTCGACCAGTCCAAACTCTGCAACGTACCGTCTGTCCTCGAGGACAAGATGCAGTGTCTCTTGTACCAAATGGCGGAGCAACAGGTTGATGATACCCAATATCTCATTCTCTCTTTCTTTCCTCATACTTTGCACCGTTTGGTGGGTCTGGTCAGCGGCGACCGCTTTCTTGAGATGTTTCTTGAGACGCCCGAGGAGAGCCGTCTTGGTGCTATCATCACCATCGCCAGCCAATTCGGCTGCAGCAAGATACACAGCGCGAGACATCTCAGACGTCGCCGTTTCCATGGCCATATCCTTGGGAAACCTAACACCCAGGGCGTCGAGAAGTATGACCAGTTGGTGTGCCTTCCCAATCCGAGCAGCCTCCTTTCCTGCCTTTGCTGCAATATCGACTGCGGAGTCCTCTCCGCCCGCCGTAGGAGATGGGCTAGTGTGTGCCTTCTCAGTTGACTCCCGGACATGCTTCAGCTCGGCCGGAACATTGTGGCCCTCCAGAATTTCAGGGAGTGATTCTTCAGCAAAGGTATTTGCATCGAACGAGTATGTGTTGCTTGTATCTCGCTGAGTATACAGAGCAATGAACGGCATCAGGTGGTAGAAATACCCAAGGCTCTCGACCGGTCGGCTCAGGTCTTTCCACTCCGAGTTGAGATAGAACGTGGTCTTGCTCATCACCAACTCTTGGAGCGTCCACGCCCTTGAAGACCATTCAGGTTTGGACTTGGCGATATCTTCAAACCCATTTATGATCTTTTTGGGTGCACCGAGAAACTCCGGGTCGAGTGGCTCTGGCTCACGCTCACGCCCTTGCTGAAAGAGCCGCCAATCCACAGAAGGATCAGCGTCAGAGGAGTTGGTGTCCAGTTGCACGAGGGCAAACTCGGCATTGGCGTACCAATCTCCCATGAGTGACAGTGATTCGGATAGTTCACCAGCATTGCCGGGATATCCAGCACCACCTTTGTCAATGCAGCAGGTGTCCGTCCAGAGGTAGCACCTGTCTCGGCGCTGGAACAACTTGGTGTTGAATATGCGATCCGCCTCCTTGATCACCCGCTCCAGTTTGATTGCTGACTTCCACCGTTGCAGGAGACACACCATCTCGTCGAGCGCATCGCGGACTCTGTTGTGATTCCGGAAGAACTCGATCTCGCTTATCGTGGCCTTGTACTCGGTACCAGCGGCCTGCAGTTCTGTTTTCGCCTTCGAGACTTTGTCTCTCATATCGTCGACTACACCCAGCACCGAGGTCTCGGGGGGTTCGCTCGAATTGTCAGAGGAACTGGCCATGCCCTTGTGAGCCTTGCCGATGAGATCGCTGAAGATCTCACTCTCCATCTCGGCGAACCTGAGCTTCGTCCTTGCCGAGTCTTCTCCATTCTTGGCCCACTCCAATCTGTTCTCAACCCCCTTTGCCCTGAGACGCCTATCCAGGAGACCCGACAGGCTGAAGCTCTCGGACGTGGCAGACGGCTCGTCAGCAAGGTATAGCTCCTTGATGATCTCCTCTTGGTCTGCGATGTCAATCCTGCATTGCTCCAACACGAGCTGCACGTCGTCCTTTCTGGCACCCCCGCTGGCAGCAAGCCTCGTTCCAGGGGAGGAAATCTTCGCTGCTTGAATGGCTTCCTTGGCGCGCTCTAAATCCAGGGCCCGCGCCCGCTTGATGTCGCCAAGCAACAGCTCTTGTCCCTTCCACCGATGAGATAGCATGCAGTACTGCCCACGTGCTCCGATTGCGGGAAACTCAACCAAGTTCCTAGTCTCGATGTCGAACATGCGGTATGGTAGCTGAACTGGTGGCGGGTCGAGAGTGCCAAGGAATTCGACATCCTGTAGCCCCGAGACGGTGTAGTTCGGATCCGCGACAAAGCTAGGTCTGAAGCGCGGCACAAACCAAAGGTTGAGGATTGCCCGGAGTTTTTCGGGGCTGGCTCCGATGTCCTTGAACATCTTCTCAAGCACTTCCGGAGAGAAGTCTGTCGATTTGATCATATCTAGGAGGGCTGCCGGAACCAGCTTGAAGGCGTCTGAGCCGCCGGGAGTGCTGGGTGTCGCCATGGTTGCGGGATGTGGGAGGCACAGCCCAAGTTGCCGAAAGATTTATGCTTCAGCCGGCGATGGGGGTTGCAAAGGGGGCGGAGTTCGATCTCAAAAAGCTGAGCGGGCCGTTGGGAACGTGATACGACCAAGGGGAGAAAACCTTGAAACAAGAGGACTCAAAAAAAGCCTGCTGTCTCTCGGGCTCCGATCGTTGCGTGTCGTGCTGGGCCAGGCTTCCCATTCAAGCCAAACTACGCACGCTTATCATGCAGAGAGGCGGGTATTGAAGGCCACAGTTGTCGATAAAACGGGAGGCTACATGCAATATAAGCCACAATCTGCAGTCGATGCAAGAGAATAGCGAGCTGGAAAACTGCCGTCCAAACATTGGCTACTGACCACTAGTCGAGTCGCATATCCTTTCTAGATACAACGCTCCGCGTCTTCGAGGGTGCATTTGACTGAAAGGTGATTGGAATGAGCCTCGGATGCTGCGGCCCATGATAGAAACCTGCTGCTGAGAAAAATCCCCCGCCCCCCGCGGTTTCCGGGCCACTGTATGGTCGTCGATACCCGACGCCAGCCAGAACAATTGGGCGGGGTTTAGGCACCTAACCTCGTTCATGCGGATTTGACATCATCCCCTCAACCTGGTTGGCGCAGATCGTAGAGACTCAGCTCGGTCGCTGCAGCCATAATGTCGGCACACCCCCTGCGCGGGGAAAGCCCAATGGGTGGCGACGAGTCCCCGGAGCTCGGGAGTCAACCCCTCGGGGCGAATGGGCGGCTTGAATGACCCCATGCTCATTCCCATAGCGCCGTGGCACCCCATCCAACTGAACTTCACGCATCTCCTGCCAGACTCGTGTTCTTTCGGGCTTTCTCGTCAGGGCTCATCCATTTCTCGACTATGGCTTCATTCCATCGCGTTTTGGAGGTCTTCGATCGCTCTATCGACCAAAAGAGTCTCGAGTGCGACTAGTGAGAGGACAACAGGATCGACTCGTCTGTCGAATGCTAATTTTTGGGCCCAACAGTGATATCCATCCCTGGGATATCCTCATCAATGGTGAGCGATGGGCAGGGAAGGTTCGGCTGATTGGCTTTGTGGACGCATTCTTCTTGATTTGCTATTCGGGAGCATCTCGATTCGAGCATGGTCTCGTAATCTACAGTCAGCATTCAAATCACTGAATTTCGTCACACTGCGGTAGAACTTACGAACATTAGAGGATGACGATATCATCCGAAAGACGCTGGGCGATGCGAACGTCAATCCCGGGGACCTTGGTCTCGAAGTCGTCAATGAGAAGAGAGTAAAGGAGAAGAATGGTCAGCGTTAACCGAGCAACCGGATATAATGGGAATTAATCCTGTTGCAAATTTTAGAAGCTCCCGCCTATTTTCAGTTCACCAGCGAGAAAGGCGGTCTCGACTACAACATCACCACCCTTGGCCATCCGATCGGCCTGACCACCGAGTATCCGGCATCGTCTTTGAGAAAGTATCACATCAAACTTCGGAAGGGGAGGGACTCAGTCATGAAGAGTAAGCTCCGTGAGCTCGTTTGAGTCGCTCAAGGACTGACAGCCGCGAAGAACGAATCCGCCGCGGAGTCACACAGCACGACCTGTGGAACCTGATGCACGATGCGCTTCGTCTCGGCGTTATAACACACGCAGAGCTGATTGGCACGGTAATCGGGAAAACGGTAGGTGGCACAACTCTTGAAGACGTGTCTGGGAAGTATCTCGACGCTATTGCCGGTGCTAAAGGCTCGAGGAATTTGGCGCTGTCTGGTGAGAGGACCTGATCTAGCGAAACGGGATACTGCAAAGAATACACAGAAAAGATGGTTAGGTTTGAATTCGTACCTAGGTAAGACTAGTCTCTTGCTAGACATAGAGTCCGAAATCCGCGGTGGTAATAAATAGCGGGCTCTAAAAGGCTTATAGAGGCCTTCTAACCACAAGTCCCACAGCTCAAAACCTTATAATCATTTGTGATCCCAACAAAGTTCGTCCAAATTAATGGGAACAAAGAGGCACTATAATAATTACCATGACACTCGCTCCGATCCAGGCTCTATTGGGGGGGCATAGTGGTAAATCCTCACTCCGTATCTGCCGGCGCGATGCATGTCGTGGACCAATTTTCTCGCCTTATCATAGTGGCACAGACATATGGCTGATGATCATACATAGCCAGGCGACGAGAACCGAAATGACACCCAAAGAGAGTATGAGGGCCCAAGGCTTGCAGAACTCATCGTCGGATATTGGCGCTGCCCGCTTCTGAGTTGACATTGACCGCCTTTCCTGGCTGCCACATCGTACAACAGAGGGCCTAGGAAAGTCCGTCAGATTCATCAGCGCCTGAAGATGACAGCAGTACTTACCCGGAACTGGGGTGGCTTTGAGTGACGTGACTGGGTCCAGGGTCTCTCCGGCGCTCCACTTGTTCGTATGGTGGAGGAGGGCTCTCGAAGTGGGAGCTTCGGTAGCATTGTTGGTCTCCTTCATGGCTGCCCCGAACGTGGATCACCGTATTGTGTCCTTGGACGTTAATGATGGTGTTTCCAAAGCCATCACCATTATAGCCGTCGTCATCGTAATAGTCATCGACGTCATCGTCATCTTCATCATAGCTATCGTAGTCATCACCGTTGTAGTTATAGTCATAACGATTGCAGTCGTAGCCGTAGCCATTATTGTAATAGGCGCCACTGTTGTAATAGGCGCCATCGTTGTGATAGCCGTTATAGGCCATCGTCGGTGCCGAATAGGTGCGAGTTTGCCGGACGGTCACAACATTCCGGCAGTAGTCGTAACAGAACGGTACAAGGGTTAGAGGCTCTAGACCGGGCAGTCGGGGAGGAAGGTAAGAATCTGGTATCCAAAATCTGAGTCAGTTTGATGGGCTTGTATCCGCGCTGATCAGATTGACATACCTTTGGATCAGATGGGTAGGCCTGGGGATGAGGCGTCCCAAATGATGCGGCGTTTTTTCGAATGGTTTGGAAAAAGGAAGTTGGAGGTTCTGGCTCTCCAGGCATAGAATTTGGCCAGAAGGCTCACCAAAGTGGGAGCTTCTGGCGGCGCTCCTGCCGTTCGTGAACCCTTGTGACGAAACACAGCGGCCGTTCCTTCCTTCCTGGTCAGCCACTCAGCCGAGTACCCGCAAGGCCTCCAAGAGCTGAGCAGACAAACAGCATCATTTTCACAATCGAATTCCCTCACTGCGTTGTATATTGACGGGGGAAAATGTCTGTCTGCCTGCCGGGTGTGGTGCAAATAGACAGTCTCTTGAGAACGCAAAACCACGCCGCGCCACCCCCAGGCACGCACGATCAAGGCACAAAACGTCAAGTGGCATGAGAAGGACGGTGTATGAGGTTTAGCGCAGGGCGATCCTAGCACTTTCATTGTGATGTGTACCTAACCACCTGGTAGGAGTAAGACACCTGCTGCCAGACTGTTCCGACCTCGTCATACCTATACTTTCCCCATGGAAACCAACATGCCTTTTTGGCTGATCCGACGCCATCGCTATGCAACCACTACACATCGCCTAGTGGGCTTCGGGTCATTCCGATGATGCTGACTCGCGTCTCCCAATATTATTTGTTCGTATGTCATCCCTTGCCCCATGACCGTCCCTCGAACCACAACCCGGAAGTTCCGTTCTTCCCCCGAAACGCCCAAGCCAGTAAATACAGAGGAAGAATAGGCCTTAGATTAACGGAAATAGCCTAGCAACTATACCCATAGAAAGTCCCATGTCCAGCGGAGGTGCCGGGAAGTTGGAATTTGCCGCTTCACGCTCGTAGGACTTTCTTGGACGGCCGTAGGTCCTTGACTCTCAGCTCCATCTGACTGGTCTCATAGACATGACCACCGGGCGCACCGGCATCGGTGTAGATGTTGTCAATCGAGTGTGGGTGAAAGGCATTTCCTTGCGTGCACGCCAGAATATACGGGAGTCCAGGGGGATTGGTTAGACGGAAGATGCCCCATCTGGATTCGAATTAGCTTTCTCGGCTTACAAAGGCATGAAACGGAACACTTACGAAGGTTGATGCTTGGGGGCACACACAATTGCAAAGCTCTCGGCTAAGCTGACCTGATAACCCGCATGAGTGTGAAGGTCGTGGGAGCTCATGAAGCACGACTGGGACGGATGTGTGTGTATCCAGCCAATCGTGATGAGCTCTTCAGCCGAGTAAAAATCTACCAAGGCTGCGTCGTTTTCCGTCTCACAGGTGTCCGAGGTGCCCCTTTGTTCTGGTATAACCAGGCAAGTAATGAAGAGTGCGTTGTTAACGACGGTGCCGCAAAGGAGACCGCACATCTCAACGTTCTCGCGCAAGTGGGCGGCGGCGATTTCCAAGAACTTTGAGCGTAGCGTACTTGGGAAGAAAACTGAGCGAAGAGGCTTCCCGTTCTCAAGTCTTGAGGCTGCGGAGAAGGTGATCCTCTTCTGCTTGACAGTGCCTTCGGCGTGTTTTGGAGGCAGCGGCGGGATGGCCTCTCCAAAATCGCTGCACTCCGGAGGCCTATCGTGTGATATCGGTTTCTTTTCCGGAATCGAGGGCACTAGGGGTGCTACCGGCCAAGCCCGGTTGAGAGCCTCCTTGGCTGGTACTGGCCGAGTGCGGTCAGGCGTTTCCTTCGGTGGGCGAGGCGGTTGAGGCTTTGTATCGTATTTTGACGGAGCGGGCGTTGGGGGTTCGTACCGGAGAGAGGACGACTTGTTGATTGAAGGGTAGTTATAACGAGCGGGCTGAGGCTCCGGTGTCGCGTCTTCATATTCATTGTCTCGTGAGCCGCCTCGCTCCAGCTGCCGGCGCGTGTCTTCCATCTGACGCCTGAGCTCGGCATCATCCATATCCCGAAACGATGGAACCGCATTGTTCCAGACGCCAGCAGCTCGCCGCCTGGTAACCTCTTCAGCCGACAGTCCAGCTTGTCGCCGTCGCCGATGCATCTCCTTCTTGTAAAGGTCCACGGCAAGGTCTTGGTTCTCGGTAGCATCAAGAAACGTAGTTTGCGGAGTATGGTTCCATGACATTGAATCCCTGGGGGCGTGTCTTGAATGGGCAGACGAAGAGGAACGCTGCCTGCCACCCGGCAAATCGCGCTCACGCTCGCGCTCGGCAGTCGTTACTCTCACCCATTCATCGTATGATCTGTCCAGTCGCGGCCTCAAAGCCTCGAGATATTCGATGATATCGGGCATGCGGTCACGGAGGGGTTTCATTGCCTTGCGGGCTTCTGGAGTCTTGGCTTCCGGGTGGGACCGCATGTTGTCGAGGACGAGTAACGAGTAGCGCATGTAGAACACGTAGGCATCGGCAAAACGCTCCTCTCGGAGCGCTACTTGGCTCTGAGCGTTTGGAAGTCAGCGCAATCCCCAGAAACATCTCGGCGGTTGGGAGAGTGGGCGCACTTCATGGTAGATCGTCTCGGCGGCACGCGCCCAGTACCTGAACCCAATGACGGGATTCCAGTCGTAGTCCTTCGCTTTGTCGTTCAGCTCCTTCACGCTCGGAGGGCGAATTTTTTCGTAGCGGTCGTCAGAGGCCATGGTTGACAGACCACACCTGCGGCTGCGTGGCAGCGACGTGGAATCGCGAGGAAGGTTGAATTGTGAGACACAGCGCCGCGGGAGCTGCTAGGATTGCTTTGTCGAGGTGAGCCTTGACGGTGCTCCGATCATCCTTGACCAAAATGAAGGTCGCTAGAACGCTGACGCAGCGCGAGCGAACAAAGAGCAGCTCAGTGACAAAAGCGATGGAGACCGCGTCTCGCCGTTGCGTGTGCTCCAGCCAGCAGCCAACTCGATTGCGTCGGGCCGGTCAACGACCCCTCCAAGCTACCAAGCGCGCGTTTGGTGGGGCAATCTGCTGAATCATCCGGGCGGACGCTCGGACCAACTAAGACAAGCTCAGCAAGGTTCTCATCTGAGCTTCTGCTGGGTCCACTTGCGACGTTCCTTGCCGAAATTCTCTCCGACGAATTTTGACGACGATGACTCTTCGCGATTGGTACTGTTGACGATGCGCTGTTGTGAGATTCCCCTGTTTGTCTTGCACATGCTACAAGAATCTCCCAGAAGAGTTGTGCTCCCAGGCAGCAGCAGCAGCAGCAGCAGCAGTAGCAGCACGAGTTGGAGTCCCCGATTCTTGCTGATGGGAACTTTCAGTTGGTGAACATGAGCTGTGGCTTGTCTGACACGTATCCTGCCTAGCGATCAACCATCTCAAGTCATCAAAGGGTTCAAAGTAAAGGGGAATGAATATGTATTTGATCCATGTTCCACGTGCAGCGAGACATTTCACGCCAGCTGCTTCGGTGGTTGCTTGCCCGAAAATTATTGCCCCTCTTGGCGTCCCGCTTTACATCCACACAATGGCGTGGTAACCATCGAGAACAGAAGTTGTCACAAGCTATCAACCTCACCCATGGCCTTCTTGGAGCATGTCAGATGAAGGTTCGGTAAACAGGAGCCGAGTATGAAACTATTCGCGTCGCCCCAAGTCCCCGACCCCCCAAATCCTCAGCGCGGGATGTTTGCCGTGTGCAACGCTTCAAAGCTAAAAATTGCGTTTGGTTGGGGTGCCATCCCGAAAAACCGGCCACTAAGAGGGGCAGCGGCCGGGAGATAACGGAATGGTTGCAGCGGAAGTGCCACCTTGCGCGCCGGGCTGCGCTTCGTTTTGACTGCATCGGATCCCGCCTCGCAGATGTTATTCCCAATCTAGCGAGCCCTCACGTTGGCGACGAGGTGGGAGGGGTCAAAGATTGGTTCCAGGAGGGAAAGAGGCAGGAACGGTCCTGGGGCGGTAGGCGAGGTTAAATTTCTCGCTGGAGATAAATTGCGCCCATCGTCCTCACCACTCGACCAGCGCACTTCCCGTTTCCTCTTGCTGACGCCTCTTTTGCTTCGCGAATACCCACCGTAATCTCCCGAAAAATCCATTGCATTCGCGGACACACACATCCTCACCATCCCCATACGGACCATCTTCATCTTCATTATGTCGTCTACAAAGTGCCAAGGTGAGAGACACGTGTCGCGTGTGTACCCTCTAGGCAGCGGCACTAACACTGCATCAGCTGGAGTCAAGGCATCCTTGAATTGCCTGGTGTTTGATATGGGCCGGTTGGCAGTGCCCCAAGAAACAACGTTGATGAGTCTCCTGAGCCGGTGTTTTGCCCTGTTCACCAACATCTACTCCCTGGAGGACCCCCAAAACGTCCTCTCAAAACCATCCAGTCTGGAGCGGATGCTGTGCTCCATCTTCGACACTGCATCCCGTGCTTTCGTCACCGAGACTTCGCCGCGTGTGCTCGCTGGGCTGGACGACCATGACAAGGCATGCCTGTTCGTCCAGGCTGTAGCTGGCATGGCTATGATCTTCCAGCGCCTGAACGTCGCCGATGACCAGACCGTTTCGTCGAGCACTTTCCTGCGGGAGACCCAGTTATTTGCGGAAAGCGACCAGCGCGGCCATATGCTCGAAAAGATCGAGGCGAGCTCACTGCTCAACTCCTGCTACACAGCGAGTGTCATGGCCGACTTCGTGATGGCAGCCATCGAAGACAGGGAGACACGCCACTATGAGAACCTGCCACTGGGTAGGCTTGGAGAGGACCTGTTGAGCGATAGCGTGGCATGGGTCAGCGACAGACCTTGCAAGACAAACGGACTGCCCTGGGGCTTCACGATTCTGGCCATAAACTGAGCTGTTGCTGGTTTGCGTCACGGTAGAAGTTGGGAAGGGTGGAAAATGTATAATAGTGGGACGGGACCATCTCCTTTCTGATGAGCGCGGCGTTCAGGGGTTCAATTCACAAGCTGGGTATCATCATGAGAGACGTAGGGCATATAGCTCGTCGGCATATCCCGAGGTCATGGCTTCTTGAAGCTTCATGGCCATCTTTACCGCTCGTGTTCATGGATGTCGCCGCTTCAGGCCCGGGCCGGTTGGCCGGCGCCGGCAGCTTGTGCGGCGGTTTGGAGCTGGATGATTTCGCCCTTCTTCAGCTCGATCTTGCCCTGTACCTCCCTTAGTTGCTCTTCTTGGCGGGATCTTGACATGCAGCAGTTAGCTTTCTTATCCTCCAGTTGTAATGCACTGGGGAAATTGTCCCTACATTTCCTTGTCGATGAACTCCAACCGACCGTTCACTGTGCCCTCAGCTTCGACCTTGTCCTGCTTGAACAGGACCGGCCCGATGAGCTTGTAGATAGTCTCATCTTCCTTCAGCTTGGAAAACTCCTTTTTCAGAGAATTAGAAGAACGTCAAATGAGAGGAAGTCGTCTTGCAACAAACCTTTTGCACGCCAAGGTTTTCCTGCTTCTGCGCCTCGAGCTTCTGTCTTGACTGTACAGACACCTGGAGATCTGACAATTGCAATAAGGTGAGTACACAGAAATTAGGTAGTGAGTTCATGCCGCACCTTGCTGCAACTTCTGGAAGTCATCCGAGAGGCTTTGCAGCCGGGCTTGGATTTCGGCCATCTTCTCTCAACAGGCAAGACACTGGACCTTGTGGGGTGATGAGTAAAAGATTTTACCACGTTGTCGCGGTGCAGGCAGGTGTATTGTCTCGGTCAAGACAAAGGGGCTCAGTAAGAGTTCTTCGACTGGTATCGCGGGTGGTTCGTGTAGAAATCGGTCGAAACTGCTTTCCCTGCAACTGATGCGCGAAGCGTTGCTCTCGCCGATGATGTCTCGTCCCGGTGCCTGATCGATTGTGGAATCGGGCTTGTTAAGGAATATGCATGCGGGTACACCAAAATGCTAACAGGCGTTGGAGAATTCCACCCCGCGCTCCAGACCAGTGGCGTCAGACAGAATGACCCCGCGCTAGCGCTTCCAGGTCAACCACGGTCAACGACGCAACTTGTTTCTCGCCAAAATCACCTGCCAAGTTCGGCGCCTCACTTCCTCTCGGCTCAGGCGACCACAACGCTGCGAGATTCGACAATCCAATCTCCCACCTCTGCGCCAGGACACTCAGAGAGCCGAATTCGAACAAATCCCGACTGATTCCAGCGTTTTCCTGCCACTCTCGCCCCGCTTGCCCGCGGCGCCAACCTAACAACCCTCGCGATAACCCTCCCTCTCCGTCATCCGAGGCGAAAGCATCAAGCCCTAGCCCACCATGTCCAACACCGACTTTCTCGGCCGGGCCATTGAGTCGGTGCGCAAGGCCATCGAGGCCGACAACGCCGGGCAGTACGAAGCTGCATACAAACAGTACTATGCCTCTCTCGAGCTCTTCATGCTGGCGCTCAAGTGGGAGAAGAATCCCAAGTCCAAGGAAATGATTCGCGCCAAAACCGGTGAGTACATGGATCGGGCTGAGAAACTAAAAGCCCACCTCGCCGACGCGGACGGAAAGCGGAAGAAGCCCGGAATGGTGGGTGCTAACGGCAGCACCACGGGCGGAACCGGAAAGGGCAAGGACGGCGAAGATGGAGGGGGCGCCGAGCCCATCGACGAAGACAGCAAGAAGCTCCGCAGCGCTCTGGCTGGCGCCATCCTCCAGGATCGGCCAAACGTATCGTGGGACGATGTTGCTGGACTCGAGGGCGCAAAGGAGGCGCTGAAGGAAGCCGTGTTGCTACCGATCAAGTTCCCACATCTCTTCCACGGCAAGAGGCAGCCGTGGAAGGGCATCCTGCTCTATGGCCCGCCGGGGACGGGTAAGAGTTATCTGGCAAAGGCTGTCGCTACGGAAGCGAACAGCACATTCTTCAGCGTCAGTAGTTCCGATCTGGTCAGCAAGTGGATGGGAGAGAGTGAACGGCAAGTGATCCATTAACTCCATTACCGAACAACTCTGGCTAACTAGGGTTCTCCCGTTGCGCAGGTTGGTCAAGCAGCTCTTTGCCATGGCACGAGAAAACAGGCCATCGATCATCTTCATCGACGAAATCGATGCCCTTTGCGGGCCCCGTGGCGAGGGCGAATCTGAGGCGTCGAGGAGGATAAAAACAGAGATGCTGGTGCAGATGGACGGCGTGGGGAAGGATAGCAAGGGCGTTCTGATTCTCGGCGCCACCAATATCCCTTGGCAACTTGATGCCGCCATCCGCCGCCGTTTCCAGAGGAGAGTGCACATCAGCTTGCCCGACTTGGCAGCGCGGACGACCATGTTCAAACTCGCTGTCGGGGACACCAAGACAGCGCTCAAGTCAGAGGATTTCCGCGAGCTAGCAAAAGCAGCCGAGGGATACTCTGGTTCAGATGTGGCCATTGTGGTGCAGGATGCGCTGATGCAGCCGATTCGAAAGATTCAGCAAGCAACGCACTTCAAAAAGGTACAGCCTCTTTTCTCCTATCCGCCCCCTCTCCCACTAGTACTGCCTACTGACTGACACCCTAAAGGTCATGGATGGCGAGACAGAAAAACTCACACCGTGTTCGCCCGGCGATCCCGATGCCATTGAAATGACGTGGGAGGCTGTGCCCTCAGAGGAGCTTTTGGAGCCACTGGTAGAGCGGAAGGACTTCATCAAGGCCATCAAGTCAAGCCGACCGACTGTCTCAGACGTCGACCTCAAGAGGAACGAGGAATGGACGCACGAGTTCGGCAGCGAGGGCGCGTAATCTACCTCGCCAGGGCGGGTATCGAATGATTCATAATGAGGAGGGGAAGCCATGGAAACGGCGTCCTCTCGATTCGGCGTGCGGCGTTTTAGACAAGAAAACTGGTTAGCATATGGCGTGGGAACCTGCGTTCCGGGTATTTGTAAATTGATTGTCGGCATCTGTTATTTACTCCTGGACAATCTGGTTGTCAACATGGGTTGATTGGGGTGGCCCTAAATACTCGAGACGGAAGATTTCCTCCAGGCACACTGGTATCGACACTTCGGTGCAAATTACCATTGTCTTAAGCGTTGACGCCCTCTGACGCGGCCAGAGCACAGCCACATGGGATGAAGTTCACTGAATCAAGAGGCTAGAGCAGTTTCGATCTAGACCTTGTTCCCATCTCCATGCTATGCTTGCGATGGGTATGATACATTCAACTATCAGCCTGGAAAACGAAGGCGATCCGACAACCCGTGAACTCCTTTTGACCCAGCCTGACCCATAATAAACTCCAAGAGAACAGAAAAAGAGAAAACCAGCCTAGCGCAATTTCTACTCTGCTGATACTGACTTCCTCTTCTTCTTCTTCTTGTGTTCGCTATCGGGGGCGACATCCACCATCTCGACATCCTCGGCAGCGACGCTCTTGCGCTTCTTGTCCTTCTTGTCCTTCTTATCCTTCTTCCCGGACTTCTCCTCCTTGACCTCCTCGACCATCTCGACGTCCTCAGCAGCAACGCTCTTGCGCTTCTTGTCCTTCTTTTCCTTCTTGTCCTCCTTCTTGTCCTTCTTCTCCTTCTTCTCCTTGGGTGCTGTGGATGGGTGGGCAATCTCGTCTTGGTTGATGTCAAGATCGCCACCGTCATCCTCGAGGATGGCCTTGACGGCCTTGTCCATAGCCTCGGTGTTCTTCATTGGCTTGACGCCCTTAGCGTACCACTCCAAACGCTGCTCCAGCTGCTCCCGCATGACCTCGCCGAAGCGCTTGGTAGGATGTTCTGAGAAGTTGTCGATACGACTGGCGATAGAGCACTTGTTGGCAAGGTAACGCGAAATGCGACCCTTGACCTTAGGCCCGGCACGGCCAATGAATGTGCTCTGGTACAGAAGACCGTACTTGGGGGTTGCGCCCTTGGTCTTGAGGGCTCTGAAGAGCGCCTTCTCGGCGCCGAGGATCTGGAGGGTGGAAGCGGGATACTTGGCTAGGTTGGTGAGCGAGCCGGCGTGCGAGATCAAGCGGGCGGCGACAGGGGTGCCCAGAATAACCTGGAGGTTAGGGGCAACGTCTCCCATCTTCTTGTCGAGAGACTCGGCCAGGATGCGGCGATAATCCGCCATTTTGGAGACGTTCCGCGCAAGATCCTTAACCATGCCCAGATCGGCCTCGCTGATGTCCTGACCCATAGATACCTTAGCGGCCTGGACAATAGCCTGGGCCTTGTCCTGGTCCTGGTTGAGGACGTTGGCGAGATCGTCAACGCTCTCGTCGGTGAGGGTTGTCTTGTTGCCAATCGCAACAACAAGCTTAGCGTAGAGCCCGTTGTCCGAGACGATGCGGACGAGCTCGGGGAAATGCCATCCGTACCATTCTCTGACACGCATAGCGCCCTGGTTGATGCCCTTGTCGAGCGCATCGAGGGTAGCAATACCCTGGATGATGTGGTTGTCGTTCTTGTGGACGCTAAACTTGACCTTCGCGCGGGAGTAGGCGTGACCCAGACCAAGCTGCGCCCTGTTGATATCACCCTCCTGAAGACCCTTCAGTAACTTGCTGGCGTGGAGACGGACACCACGGAGGAGCGCGGCGACCACTTCCGAGGTATCCGAGGACTCGCACTGAACGCCGGGGAACATGGCGCTGATCTCGCTGGCCAGTCTCTTGTCAACGACTCCGAGGACAACCTTGCTCTTCTTTCCGCTCGTCTGGGGCATGTTGAGTTCCAGGGTCTGCTTCAGGTAGTCGGGCATGATACCCTCCGAGATCAGATTGATCGCCTCCAAACCGTGGGCGGCAGACCTAGAGTGGTGTTAGGGTCAACCGATGGGCGCAATGCACGCTGGGAGGGAAGCAACGTACGTCCAGGGGTTAAAACTCCGGAGTTGGATCATCTTGCCGAACTTGTCCAGGCTCTTCATCGCCTCCTTGACCTCGGGCAACTCAAGACCGACAGTGTCGGCTTGGTGCACGACCTCAAAGACCGAGAAGCCCACCGCGCTCTCGAAGAGCAGATAATTGACGTTCGCCATAGTGGTTATGCGGGCGCAGATTCCGTATCTGTGCAATTGGGAAAGGTTGGAGTGCGCAGGGTTTGTCTTGACCTCGCGCCACTACTCGTCGATGGCAAGCTTGGATTGCATTTTTTTTCGACATTGAAGTTTGAAATTTCTGCGGCAAAGCTTGGGCACGGACCAGGCGTGGTGGGGTCTGGTGGATCAATCCCCAGCCAACTTGCCAAGCGTCGTCAAGCTTCGGCGTTGGGTCTTGGTGCCTTGCAATTCAGGCGGCGACGCGTGCCCTTCACCGCCTCCGTTTTCACTGCAGTAGTTTATCCATGCAGCACAGGTCGTCTTTAATCTTCCATAAACTCGGTCGTCCCGCGTGCGTGCCCTGCCACTTCGTCGAATCGACGGTGGATCGAGGTGGCTGTGATGCGCACACAGTAAGCTCTGCTGCCACGGCAGGGATGCACTCTAGTTTGTGGAACTCCGCTTCATCACATTGCGCTTCTGCTTGTTTCTCAGCGCCATCATGGCCTTCGTCCATTGCGCTCCTCCTCTGCCCCCTTTTCGGCCTCGGCGCTGCCAGCTCGCTGGTGCTCGTGCCCTGTATCCTAATCCGTAGGTTCAGAGTAGTCACCAGAACATCGTCAGCTCGCTGGGGGCCGCATCACTGAAATCGGTCTTGCGGTGCGACCGTGGGTCAGACTTCCCACTTCTCGAGATTGAGGGCAGCATCCAGCCAGTGGCCCGCATCTTCCGGCATGTGAACCAGCGATCGATATGGGGGCGGCGTGCTCAGCCCTACCGGCCCGCCCCTGTTCCATGTTGTCTCGCGCGTTTCTGCATGTATGACAGGGCATCGACAATCATTGGACCCGACGACTTCTTCCGCAATCTTCCTCTGACTCTGGGCTAGGCAGCCCAGGCTCGCGCTGTTCCGTACACTGACCGCATCATCCATCCCACCTTCTTGATCTGTCACCGCCAGCATGCACGCCGTTCGGGACACGGGATAGGGGGTGACGGGTGCAATTTGACCCATTCGTCGATGTTTGTGTTTCCCCGAGTCGCATGATGATCCCGAATCGGAAGGAAAGGGGGCTTCCTGATGTCAGACCGAGGAATCGACGCTGCTTGATTGCGAACCCCTGGCCATGCCCACGCGTACCTCTCATCCTCGGGAAGGGAAATGTGGACGAGCGGTCCCGGCCAATCGGTAGCCCTACCAGCCACTGGGCCAGTTCCCCAATCCTGTTCCGCATTTCCAGCTCGACCGATCAGTCCGCAAACACGCGACGCCATTGGCTTGCCGAATTGACAGTTCCCCTGAGCTGCGCGAACGCAGCTGCGTGAAGCCATGTGTCCAGCTTTCTTGCAAGCGGGAGCTCAGTTGCAACACCATTGCTTAGCCACGCCGTGCTCCATCGCCATATATCCGTGCCTAGCCTCCGGCATGGCTGCGGCCAACATTCTCGTCCGCATCTCTCTGCAGACCTCCAAGGAACCGGCCCGCATCGACAAATTCCACTTGATGCCCTCGGTACCCTCGCTCATTGATGACACGAGCCAGAGGATGACAGAAAAGGGGCCGCTGGAATATCTCCATCACAACTGAAGGTTCGAAGATGCTGATGCTGAAGGCGTGGTGTTCCCTGTCGCTGACTCCCATACCCTTAGACTTATACGGCCGATATGGCAGCACACTCTGAGGAGTCTCCGTCCGCAGCTGATGGGGCAGCGGATGCATTGATGGACGGGGCCACCATGGGATGGGCACCGGAAAGCATCAGACCGGGTTTGGTTATCCGAACTGCTACTGCTGCTGAGAGGTTGTCTGGCCTTCGGTTGTCTAGCTTTCGGGACAAAGGTGTTGCTTTTCCAACGTCCAGCTCCCAGCCTTCCCGGGACTCGCAGGTGTCCTATGCCTCGGACTCAACGCGTCTCTCGAGAGCGGACAGCGTCTTCTCGGTATCGACCCCTCGGCTATCCCACTCTCCTGTTCGCCATAACTCGGTGGACTCAGAACCAGTCTCGGCTATTAGCCCCTGGTGCACCGAGCAACCCAAGGATTCTCTCGATCCGGCAAATCGCTACTTCTGTACGTTTTGCGACCAGTCATTCGGGTCCGAAGCAGATTGGAGGTCCCACCAGGTAACGTCTCATGGGGATGGCAAGAAATATTTCTGTAGAGACTGTGGAGCCTCCTACTCCCTTCTCACCTCTCTTTCCGCCCATCTGCAACAAGCCCATGGCGCCACGCCGCTCCCCGCCGAGGTGGCGATCTCCGAGCCCTCGGGCACAACACGCACATGGGGTTGTGGCTTCTGCGCTACTGCCCTCTCCTCCCACATCGTCTACTTGGACCACCTTGCCAAGCATTTTGACGACGGGAAAGAGCAGATACAATGGCAACATCTTTCGGTCATCAAGGCGCTTCTGCACCAGCCAGGACTTCGGGATGCTTGGGAGCGCCTCGTCGACGATTGGGAGACAAGCCAGGGTCAAAAGTTGCGTTTTTTGTGGGACGATCAGACCTCCTTGGTCCTGCAAAGCATGCTTGAACGCTTTTCCATTGGCAAAGACGACCCACGGGTGCTCGCGGGCTTTGCCTACCACACCGCCCAAGTTAAAGCGGAGGCGAATGTGACCGGGAAATACACTACCGATGGGCGCTCCTCGCAAGTCCAGCGCCCTGCCCCCAACCTTGACAATTCCGTACAGACCTCAAGAGGCATACCAGCCCGACCAGGCGTGGCCATGAATTTTAGTGATATGAGACGTCCCGGCGTCCTTGTTCCCCAAAAACTGATCCCAGCAGGGTCGGCCCCGGTACCTACCGGCCGTTCGGCTGAGCCGTCGGCTTCTTTCTCATCACACAATGCAAAGAAGTCAACACAGCCTACAGCCGCTCCGACAGTATTGGCGAAAATTGAAGAGACTACCGTGAGCCAACCGGGCCAAGTACTGAACCTTCTCCCGCAACGCTCTCTGCTCGGCACATCTCCTCGCGATAGCAGCAGGCAGGGGCTGTTGAGGCGTGTTGAGAGCGACTGGAATCTAGGCCCAAGACTTGGTCCAAGTCTCAGCCCACTTGACGAGACACCCATCCCACGGCCCCGAACCGCACTCGCATCGCGGTCTACACGCCCATCGGTCAATATCACAACAAACAGCAGCCATCACGACGCAACGTCGACGTCCCTCTTACCTACTCCTTCAGAGCTGACCCCGGACAGTCACACCGCGTGCGAAGAGTGGCTCATGATTTCCAAGCCGAAAACGAGTTCATCCAGGTCTCCATCAGGTTCCAGCTTTGTGTCTTCTCCGACAATGGAACATGCCCGGCTCGTGGACAATAGTACCACCGACGGCGCATCCGATGACAGCCTTTCCGAGCCCGACTTGTGGTTCAACTTGAACGACAAGTCCGAGTCGACAAGAGTTTGGGCCCATGCTCTTCACCACACGGTTGATGGCCTTATGAGGCACATTTGGACTTGTTACAACCAGGAGTGGGATGCTCTGATCAACACTTGTGTGGGTGAACAGTCGGGAAGTCAGAGCCATAACGGGGAGTTCACACCAAAGGGCACGACCCAGGGCTCGACATATTACACAACGAATCGAGGATTGATGCCGAACATTCGACGCCAATATGCTGATGAGAAGGATGAAGACGACGATCTAGAGGGCCACCGCCCCCCTTCCTCGCAGTCCAGGAATAGCTCCTCCGCACCGAAGCGGTATGCTTGTCCGTTCCGAAAACACGATCCCGTCGTCTACAACATCCACGACCATGATATCTGCGCGTTGCGGTCGTGGGAGTCTGTCTCCAGGATGAAGTATGTGACGAATGTTGATGATCATCTCGGGATAGTGGCTGACCATTCGTGACAGGGAACACTTGTATCGAAAGCATTGCAAGGTGCACTGCCAGAGATGCAAACAAGTCTTTCGCAGGCCCAGTGAGCTGGCATCCCACGCGATGCGACCTGAGGGTTGCCAGTTGAGGGGAGGCAATGGCCCGGCGGACATCAGCGTGCAAAAAGAACTGCAGCTGAAGTCGAAGAAATACGCAAGCCGCTACCAAACTGAGGAGGAGAAATGGAGAGAAGTCTATAGACTCTTGTTTCCAGGCGAACACATCCCATCGCCATGTGAGCTTACCCACACCATTCCAAGAATTACCTAATGCGAGGCTAGGCAGCTGATACAAGGCCAGATCCTGAGTTGGCCCCAGATATCAGGCCCCCATCCGCCGAGTCTCAGAATAGCATCACCTTCCAGCATTTTTTAGTGTCGGAGATGCCACAATTTTTCCGCCAGACAGCCGAGTCACACTATGGGAGGCACATCGAAGACCACGATAGCCTCACCATGGACAGCATCAACTTCATCATCTCTGAGTCTGTCAACAAGGCGTTCCAGGAGTGGGAAGCAAGAGGGAACCCCGTTCCCCGGCACGCGACCCCCAACTCCCTTATCCAAGAGTCTTCCATCGACCCTTCGCCGAGCATGCCCATGGCCACTCCAGACCTAGGTCAAACCGACCTGGGCCAGTTTATTCCGCACGCGCTCTTAGTTAGCGACTTCCAACCGCAGCCTCCCCCGAATGCCTACTGGCCCCCCGGAGACCCGATTTACGGCCTAGACGTCCCGCGAATGCCTCCCACTAGCGGCGACCCCGGCTTCACCTTTGGCTTGGACGACGCATCCTACAATATGACCGGCTTCCAATCTGGCTATAACACGGGGCCATGGGTCTAGCCATAAGTCTAGCGATACTTCGGCTATTACCTCAAGGGGCTTGGCAGTACCACGCAGTTGGCCTCACAGGGTATGCATCTTTTGAAGCTGGCAGATATATCTTGACATGTCCCTGTTCGCTTGCTTTCTCTTCTACAACCTTAGAGTATCTTAGAGTATCTCACCGTTACGATCATCTCTACCGTTTCCTCGTCATTGACTGGCTCGAGATGAAGTGTGGCTAGATAGAGATACACGCAAGCCTTCAGCCCCAGCTAATATCAACTGCTTAATTTTGGTTGTACCCCGCCTTATCCGACTACGAGTTTCAGTGGACGTTGCAGAGGGTGGGGTAGACGGTCCCTTATATTCACGTTGCAATTGCTTGGACTAGGTATCTTGTTTATGCGACACCTCAAACGATGCGGAACGTGTTCCGCCAGGATTCCAAGCACCTGGGTCGCACATGGGATCCTCCGCTCCCTTCCCATTGTTAATAACTGTAGGGCATTACGCTGGCCACCTGTAACATCTACCCGTTGCGGTTGGGTCAAGCTACATAACATTACCCGGCCATTCACCCTCCTCCTAAAAGTTCAGCAGGAACCGGGTTAATCCTCCTTGGGCGCACCCCAGCTCCTCCGAAAAGACGGGATTCAGCTTTCCCGTACAAACCTAACTTGGAGCCAACACAAGGTCGAATACGAGAGTTGTGGGTATCATCGGAGTTGTGGCTGTGGAGTGTGAGAAGTGAAGGCTGTCTATATGAAGACAGCCCCTTGGCATATTGATGATCTCCACTGGGCACCGACCATTCCAACCGTTCTCGCATTTTGCTACAATGCTCCGCAACAGCTTTCTCCGCGTAGCCGTCGGCCTCGCCGCAACCTCACTGCTCGCAGCAGCTCAGGATTACCCAACCACCGACAGCGTCAACTACCCCTATCCCTACCATTGGAGTACCGCCTTCCTGACAAGTGACTCCCCTGGCGCCAAGCCCACCGCCGTTCTCGACATCTTCCGCACCAACCAATGCGGCGGGGACACCGAGTTCGCATCGACGACGACTGTCAACCTCCCCATCGACTGCCTCGGTGCTTCCGAAGTTTCTACCTCCTACCGCTCCGGCCGGTGTCCCCTCGGCCGTAGCGGCCCCCCTCTCATTGTCGACACCGTCACCGCCTGGCCAAGCACCGGGTTCAGCTTCACCTGCGCGCCAACACCAGCACCATCTGCCTCAAGCTCCCAGCCGATATTTACCCTCCCTTCAAGCTCACACCCAATCCTCACCCTCTCTACAGCCCTGAGCTCCCACCCTATCCTCCCCACCCCCTCCCTCTCCACCTCAT